>Ga0307507_10004698_pt1 | contig 23676 bp, 5 predicted proteins | sample 7_EM_MG_FD_207223 | JGI IMG/M metagenome (GOLD analysis project Ga0307507, IMG submission 207223) | Populus trichocarpa ectomycorrhiza microbial communities from riparian zone in the Pacific Northwest, United States - 7_EM | ecosystem: Host-associated > Plants > Roots > Unclassified | place...
TAGTTAGGAATATCTCTAAGGTCTCTTATTCCTAAGCGTCTAAGTTAAAGTTAATTATAAGGGCTTCTATTAACTTATTAGGGGGCTCTTCTGCTTCCTCTCCTTTGTATTCCAAAATAAACTGGCTGATACGGCTATCAAGTCTCTTCCTAGACTTATTATGTTCTTCCTAGGTATGCCTTATAGACCAACATCCTTCCTTACCGCACACGAAGCACTTCTAGCTGGTTTGTCTGCGGGGGTATGTTTTCATACGGGGGTTACTGCGGGGGTTATAGGTAGGACTTGGTCGGTATAGGTACTGCTAGCGGTAACGGCGGTCCGTAAAGTAGACGTCTAAGTCTGTCTGCGGATATTAAATATCCGTGGTAAAGGCTTAAGTACTACCTAGTAGGTTTAAGACTTCGTATATTATAATAGAGGAGCGTAGGTTATTAATAAGGCCAGCTAAGGTGTCTACAGGCTTATAATAGGCGTACTTACAGGGCTTTACTTCCTGGCAAGCCATAATAAGTTTATTGTGCAGGAAGTCGTCTATTCGAAGCTTGGTATTAAGGCCGTGCTATAGGTGCCGGAGGTCTTTAATAAGGATTTGTAGATACTCTATAGTTAATTTTTTAGTGTTCTTGTCAATTACGGTCCGTAGCTTAGTCGCATTCCATTAGGTAAGGATATCACGCCTATATTCTGGTCCTTTAAAGTAGTTACATGTAGCTTCGCATAGCTTATCAAAAGGAACACCAAGGGGGTTGCTCTTAAGGTTAGTGTAGTAGTAGTTAAGTGCTAGGCCGCGTAGTATGGTAGAGTAGGCTTGGCTAAACTCTTATTTAGAAATATCAGCCTTCTAGCAGAGGTCTGTAAAGATGGTTAGTTTAAAGTTAAAGTTGTCGTTTTCACCGCTATACTTGGATTCGTCGGTGTAGAGCTTAGCTAGGTTGGCTAGTTCCTTGCCGTAGGTCTTTGCTTGGATAGTTTGCGGATCTATAACTTAAATAACGGAAGGGGTTTGGTCCGTGTTTTGGTTTACAGGGGTATTACGTTCCGTAATTTGGGTTACAGGGGTATTACGGTCCGTAACTTAAGTACTAGGTATGCTTTGGCCCATAAAATCAATTCCAAAACTGCTTAGGTTTATAGGACGAATTTGGTTAAAAGGGTTAGGTATAAGGCCAGCAATTATATTAAGTTTAGAAGAAGTAAAGAGTTTCTTAGTTTCTTAGAACTAGTCTAGGATTTCCTCCTTAGTCCATTCCGTTTGGTCCTTTTTATATATAGTGTTGTATAAGGACTATGCAACAGTAACTTATTTATTCCTTTCAACCCATACACCTTAGTTACGTAAATGGGTTCATAGTTTACGGATAGTAATAGGGTTACAGGCTTTAAAAATAGCTTCCATAAAGTCCACAAAGTCTTCCTAGTATTACTCCTATAGGTCATCATTTATAAGCTTAAAGTATCTATATTCAAGGATTTTGAAACTAATATAGTCGTTAACGTCATTTATAGACGTAACGTCAACTCCTTGTCTCCACTTCTTTTGACCTTCGCTGACTTGCTTGCTAATATCTGCCATACTATATAGTGTAGTGTGTAGCGGGCGGAAGAGTTCTTGTAAGGGTCCGTAAAATCGGTTTACGGGCCGTAAGGGTTTGTAGGAGGGTAAGAGGTCTCCGTAAGGGGTCCGAAAAGAGGTTAGGGGTATTAAGGGAGGGTGTAGTAGGAATAGGGGTTTGAGGTTTAAAGAGGGTTAAGGATAGGGGGTTCCGTAAAGGTCTATATTCGCGTCTATAACTTCCGGTAAACCGTACTAAGACTTAAATAAGTATACAGAGTTGGTGATAGTCCGTAATCCCCGACTTCCGACCTTCCAGCAGGTCGTACTAGGAGTCTGAACAGGTGGTCACTGTCGTATATATCACTCGGTGGGAGGTGTCAAGTGATTACTAATCTGTGCGCGCTCACTAATCAGTGTTCGTACTAACTTAATAGCACGAGTAAGTCATATCCACGGGCACGAAATACATATAGTATCGTATACTTGTTTGGATGGTAACTGTCAATTATATAAAGCAGACTACGTGGTCTATATACTGATACACCTCCCCCCTAATTAGTTAGTGCTTCATAAGTGCACCAGACGCGTAAGCGAGTGGTTGGTACACTAAACGCGTAAACGCGTACCTGGTGTACCGAACGCGTAAGCACGCGTTTGGTATAACAGGTGCTGTAATTATACACCTATAAACAGATTAAGGCTAATGCGCCTTTTCTGGTAAAAGAATTCTATAAAGACTATACTTTGCGGCCTGCTCTGGCTGGATAGATATAATATAAAGGTAAACAACTGTTACCTAATATAAAGACATAAAATATAATAGTAGGAAACTCAAAATTAAAAAGAACTTAAAATATATTATAACACTTATAACGTAATAAGTTATAAATTCTTAACTAATTTAAATTGTTTTGAACCTTTGGCTAAAGGAGGGGGTACTGTAATAGGACTAGCCCAGTTACAGTAGGAATGTTTTAGTAAAACACTCAATAGATAAATTCCAACGCTTTAATTAAATTCTGCCAAATTCCGCTAACTTAATTAAATTCCACTAAATTCCACTAATGTGATGGAATTTGGTTAAAACCTGTTAAAATCCATATGGGCTTATGCCCACGCGTCTGCTGCCAAGACCTCGAATATTTAGTTACAAGTTTCCTATATTCCTTTCTCTTCTTTATGCAACGTCTTATTCTCTACAAGAGCTGTATACCCTTAGGTTTAGATAGAATTTATATTATTCCTTCAAATCTTCCCCAAAGCCTCTTCGTGCTCTTACACAGCCGCATTGATAGCCACAGTAAATTTAGCACCTCTGGCTTTAGTAAACGCGTTAACAGGTACAGCAGCGGTCTTATATTTAACTATAAGATTAACCTAAAAAGCCTTCCTCGCGTACTTTAATTATGCATCTATTATTCCCTCTACTTTACGCCATTTATCTATATTATTAACTTCTTTAGGTATTATAGAATCCTTTAGACTCAATAATAAAATAATAGCAGTTAATTAATTAAGCTAGAAGGAACAAAGGCTGTAATATTTACTAGCTTAATGCGTATTTTTGGCAATAAACTTCTAGAATTTAAAGACTCCAAATAAGATAGGTAGGGTGTTAGTAAATAACATTGTGCTATTAGCGTACACGGCCAGATTTAAAAGAAAGGTTTAAGGGCCTTTAGACTGTTCTATAGTAGTAAGAGGTATTAATACAGGCGGTGTAGGTTCGGCAGTAAGGTCTACTTCTTAAGGCGCTTTAGAAGTATTCTTTATAGTATTCTTAGGTACTTTGGCTTTCCTCCTGTGTGCTATAGCGCTAACTGCAATAGGAAAAAATATAGGCTTTAAATAGCTTCAAAAAATAGGCAACGGGGATGTGTTGGTATGGAGGATGGGTGGTGGTATGTGCGGGTACAGAAAAGTGGTTCAAACAGGTGAGGATTCGGCAAATTTCTATATTAGATCATGGTTTCTGACATAGACCCGTCCTTTTCTGAAGCGACTGTAGCGATTTTTACCGATATTTTGAGAATGGCTGTATCTCATATACAGACTACTCCTTTTCCCTTAAGGATTCGTCTGTCTATACAATATACCCTATTGTTCTATTAATTGGACTCCCTATCTACATTCTTACCTTATATTTAATTAAAAGACTTAATTACTTTTATAAAAAAAATAAGTTAATAACTTTAAAGAGTCATTATAAAGGCAATATTTATAGACGCTTAAATATTTAGCTTATAATTGTAACTTAAAGACCTTAAAAATCTAAAATTTTATAAATAGATAACAGTAGATCTAAATATAATATTAAAATATATAGATTTAATTAACCAAGCTATAGAGGAGGCAGGGTAAAGGAGCCAAAATTAAAGCCTTAAAATGCGCTAGATAGAAAGCCCGAAGCCAATATACTAAAGAGCATATAGGGGCAAATAATCAATTTGATTTAGTTGAGTGTAAATAGCTTCCAAAGTGCTGTGGCCGATTTGGTGGGGTAACCGAGTTTAAGGGGTAACTGGGTTCTAGGGGTTCGAGTTTTATGGTTTAACATCTTTGAGCTTGAAATGGGTAACCCCAAGCTATGGCCGGATTTCATTTTGTAACACTTCCTTCTCCAATGGAATAAGCCTTAGGTATTCTTGCTAGCTGGGAAGCCCCTAGATCATCTGTAAATCCTCAATCCAGACAATTAAACTGTTTGAAATTCTTCTCGAGTGGGGAAACCACACCGTCATAGACGGCTTGTTGGAAGTTCTCGTCTTCGAGATTTGTCTCCCTTCGATCGAAATCGCAGCGGATGCAGCGCCTAACAGCCTCCGAGTAACGGCTACCTGCATCCCAATGGATTTCATCAACAAGGCGGTCGGCTGTACACCAATCTGATGTGATATTTGGCGTACCATCCGTGTTGAGATCCGCAGGAATGCAAAGGTTTTCGAGTGATTGGCCATACCAAATTTCGATGAGCAGAACTCCCAAATCAAAGAGCGCTTTGTTCCGGATTACCCTGCATGTATTTGATCCATCGCTTGAACAGGGCTGATTTGTTTGAGAGTTTCTGCAAGCGAAGAATTGCCGGGAGACATAAGGATGATCAAAGAGGATACCATTCGGGCGATTGATAAACAAAATGTCATCTTTTCCCCATTTTTCATCTATCCAAGGTGTTTTGTGCAGTTGCAGGACGCTCGAAGCAAGAATGACTGCTACACGGAGTTTGTCATACCTGGTGAAAGGGTGTCGTAAGTCTGCTTTCCGAGAAAGTACGTGGCTTAAAGAAAGAACTGTCCACGACTCTTGAGTCATTGAGGAAGGTGGAAGTGGATATATCCCGTGCTTTCGCTTCGAAAATTCGTCAACAAGGAAGCCAAGACAGAGGTCGCGTTGTGGCTGCTGAAGCATCGCGATGGCTTTGCACAAGTCCTGGATTGGCGTCAGATTGAGCTCTGGCTCGAGCGCTGCGCTGGGAGTGTTTTGCGCTTGTGTCGCGAATCGAACGCCTTTCTTATTCTTCTTATTCGGGGGATTTAGAGGACATGCCGCAAGGTTCGCACTAGGAGAAGATGCTGGAATGGTGCATTTTGGCTTTTCCTTCACAAGACGGATGTCTGCTTCTTCCCACCTCCATGGTGGTGGCTTACTGGAGGAAGAGCCATGGGCAAAGGTAAATACCACGCGAAAGCGAAGCTGCTTCAACACCTTTTCATCCTCGTCTTCAGAGATGTCTTCATTATCCCTGGGCTCCAAACGGAGGTTTACGGTATGAGGTGCCTGACATCTACACTGCCAGCCCGACCGTAGGATGGTATATATGCTCCTAGCGCAGTCTTGAACGGCTCTGAAATTAGGAGAAGAATGACGGTGGGTGGCTCGCGTAGTCTCGAGAGTTAGAGATTGTTTAGTCAATTGACTAAGAGTGACATTATTCTGTCGGATCTTGTTCAAGAGGTCCTCATAGGCAGATCTCGATATGCTAAACTTCAACCTCTTAAACTCTTGTTTGAATGCGTTTGGGTCACTAAATTGGACCTAATTTCCGAATCTAAGTTAGCTTGCCAAACTCGCAATTATGGTATTCCTCCAGGGTTTCAACCAACCTTCCCTGCAGGATCAAGCATGAGTTTGTCCATGAACTTCTCCAGAACAGCCTTCATATCTACCACCGTCTCAGTGTACCCCTCATACGCGCCTTTTAGTCTTTCCTCTAATTTCTTCTCGATTTTCGGGTCACGCCAAACCTGTCCACCTGGGTTCTTGAGAAAAAGCGTCATTTGGTCCACACGCACGATGCCTGTAAGCAGTGCCTCGCAGGTATTGATGAAGATAGCATTCTCGGTCTTGATCTGTCGAAGCAGACTTTTTAATTCCGACTTGTATTGCCAGAACCTCTTCGCGGTCGAGACCCCTTGCGCATAGTGCTCTAGAGCCGATATTACAAGTGGAAGTGCTCCCAGGATTACGCCTACGATCTCGAAGCCTGACATTGTGCGTGCCTACATGTGATTTACAGCGTTCCCATTGGGGTGCGTTGTTGGAATTACAAGGTCATAAGGTCACAGCGGAGGTGTCTTGAGGGTCTAATTGATGATAGAGATGACGCAGACGATGAATATTGATTGATTCGTGATGCAGTAGATGCGGTTGATGTCTATGTAGATTGCATGCAGAGCTCGACCTTGCAATGTGTCCAGAGCTTAGTCAGCATCTCTCGCTTAATTCTGACATGCGTAAATCTAGAAATCCGCGATCTGGAGAGTTGATTAAATATTCCGGCGAACGAATCCAGCGAAACCCCTCATACAGTATGGGGAAGTGCCTTGGGGAGGAAGAAATATCATTCAGGTGGAGAAGGCTGCGTGCGGAGTCGAGCTGTTTCTTGAGGTCTCAACACCAATCGCAAGCGCCCACCAACCGGGTGTTGTCAGATAATCTGTATTCTCTAAAGGCGTGGGTCACGTGCACGTGCATTGTAAAATCTCTTCGTAGCTCGAAGCCCTAGGGCCCCCAAGAGACACGTCAATCAAGACAAGATCAAGATCATCAATCAATCAACCCATTTCATCAATGAACTGCTCTATATGCACTATCTGACAGGTGCCCTCAGCCCTGTAAATTTCGGGCCTTAGATTGCCAGCTGAAGTTATCTCGTAACCAGACGTCCACCAATCAGTGCTTGATTATATCAGCTACGGCGGTAACGCGTTCTATCATTATCTCAGTAAGCGACTCAGACGGCAAGGGCAAACTAAAGGCGCACTCACTAATACTAAAGTATCACTAGTCTCTATCCTAAAAAACGCCACTTTTTTTTAACCAATCAGCTATCTACTGACCTTAAGTTTGCCCTGCCGTCTAAGGGCCTTTAGTGCGGAACTCTATGGCGCTTAACTTTAATCTAAGCAATTTTGTATAAGAGACACTTCCTCCTATATATTTAACTCCCTAATAACACCTTTTTAACCTAATAAGCTAATGAGTTAAGTCAGACCAGTCTCCTCCATAATTAATTACTTTTTTATAATAGAAACACCACTTCCTTACGAGTTACGCGCTTCTAGTATTTTAGTAGACACCAACGCGTCCTTATCTCCACTCTCTAATATTAACTCCCTTTCCCCCTTAATACTATCCTCTATATCTCCATCACCTTAAAGGTAAGCAACTATACCCCTTACTAGTTACTAAAGGCGAATTAGAAAACGGTAGAGCCCTCTTTCCTAGCGCTAAAAGCTACAGGTAATACAAATACTATAGCAGCAGAATAACTTTAATATTAAGTAATTCCTTAAGGTATAGGTTATTGTTGGGAATGAGGCAAGCGGTCGTCACGTGACGCCGCGACACTAGCGTGGCGAGAAGTCTTAGGCTCCTCGCCCTCCCTCATTCCAATCAACAAGCTTTATCAACCAACATTACTGTAACCCTACTTGAGTAGTCGTTATTGGTGAGTCACCCTGTGTGACCAACACTGATTAGTGGTTGAATACACAGTCAACTATAGAGCAGCTAGGTTTTTGAACAGAAGAGACAGTCTCATATAGGGGTGCCATATGCGCTCATATGGAATAGATCCCGGCGATACTGTGCTACCTTAGACTTGCGGAAAACTAGTAATAGAAGTGTTACTAAATACTAGGAGATACCAAGTTGCGTCCATTATGTAGAACAACCACGTTTATGAAGATTTGGTTGAGTACTTTAGGTTAGAAGTGTTACTAAACCTAAGGTCCTAAGTTAACGTCCGAAACGCGTTAACGATATCTTAAATTGCCTACCTCTTGACAGCAAACCTACGAGATCCTATAAAACCGAAAATCCTACCTACCTTTGATGTACGACACCCCGTCGATTCTATACCTACTATGGCGTTAACCTACCCAAAGAAGTATAAGGAAGACATTAACCCAAAGACATGGAATAAAGCTATAATTGACCTTGCAAACGCTAATAAACAAGACTTAAATGGATTTTTATTACACTATATAGCACATTATAAGGACAGTAAATACAACGATACCGCGCTATAGGAATGTATAAAGGAGGACTTTATTAGATAGACAAAGGAAACATAGGCCCCCGTAAATAAGGATATTATACAGGACTTCCATAACTTCCTCTGGGAGAATAGAGTATTTGTCCCTAAGGACGGGGGTACTATTAGAGATAACATTTAGGAGCAGGTTATTGACGTAAAAGAAGAACACAAATAGACTCCATAAGAGATTGAGCACTAACTACGCACTATAAGGAAGCTTAACTCACAATAGAACCTAAGTAATACACCTTTAGAAACGAACCTACCTCTACCTTCAACTTCTCTGTATCCAATTTAACCCGTAACCTCGACGTTGGATACTACACCCCAACAAAAGCAGGCACAGGATTCTATTACTTTGCGATTTAATAGCCTTTGGACTCCACCGACCAGACCTACGTCCCTATTATAGCCTATAATACAAACCCCACCTCCGTCTTAATCTCAAATCGGAGGTAGTTTAAAATTGCTTATAGAGCTTGCGAAGCTCTATTTAGATCAGGAGAAGAAGTTTAGAGGGGAATTATATAATATTCTTAATTCGAAACTATGTATCTTCTACAACTATTACTAGAAGGTAGGAATAGAGTCTAATTAATACCACAATGCCTATTCTGTTATACTTAAGGGTCGAGCTAGTACCTTCTATTATAATCATTTAGTAGGAAAAGGATATAATTTTAACCGCATAATATATAAGTTAAGATGCCACTTCAAAACAGAAGAGAACAAGCAGCAGTATATATTAGAATAGAGAGAGACTACCTTCCTAAAGATTATTACTACAAACCTAGGTATCCCTCGGCTTAATTATCTTCAAAAGCTCTTTAATTAACTTTAGATGATTTAGCGTGGTTTATCCAAATCATATTAAGAGGATTTCAGCCTACGCGATTAAGTTATTAGCGCATGCCAAGGCGTTAAAGAATGTAATTTTGCTCTCTTTAATCCTGTAAATACTTATAAAGGAGTATATGCTTAATTAAGATCCTCTATTAGCACCACTCTGCGCTCTTAAGAAGTATAGCAATTTAACGCCTAACCCTAACCTACTTTAATCGACCCAACCGACCAACATGATTATAACTGGACTGATCGAACATATGGTGGCCGGGGTAGGGGATACGGCAGAGGGTATAATTAATGTCGACTATAAAGCAACCGTGGAGGTCCTTGTAGAGGTTTATCTTAAAATAATTAACAGAAGAAATGCTATGTTTATAAGAAGCCAAATTACTAGTTAACTAGGCACCCTTTTAATAGATAAAAGGAGGCATATAATAAGTTTCGCCAGAGCGCACGAAACGTCAGAAATTATAAGGTTACTATAGCCTACTTCCAAAGCTTCCTAGTTTAATATAAAGGCGAAGAAGATCTTAAGGGTAAGGTTAACAAGGCCAAACAGCTTCTTATAGATATGGAAATTGAGGACTACTCTCCTAACCAATACTTCACTAAGTATGGTAAGGTAGATAGTATATAAACTATTACTGTTCTTAATAACCAATCTACGCTCCATGCTATTACGAAGTTAGACATCTTTAATAAGCTAAAGAAGAGTTCTATATTCTCCTTTAACGATAGATACTCGGCGAACGTCTTCTATAGTATTATGCCAGATACTAGAGCCGCAGGAGTATCTATAGTAGGAGAACCTCAAGTTCGAGCTCTTTAGTAGCTTAATAGCTCTATTTAGATTAACTATTCAACGGCAGGCCAACACACGATTTGTTTTGGCAAGGGTACTATAATCTCTCTTAGCACAATTAGGGTCCGAACCCCCTTAGGGTGCATTACTTTCTACGTTATTCCCACAAATACCCCATTTCTATTTTGCATTGGAGATATGGATAAATTAGGCGTTAAGCTTAATAACCTCAAGAATATACTTGTTTAGGGAGATAATTAGGTGCCTATTGTACGCAAGTAGGGTTACCCCTAGTTGCTCCTTTATTAACTAGAAAAGAGTGTTGCTTAAAGCCATTTAACTAAGTTAAAGTTACGTTAACTACACCATTATTTTAGCTACCTATCCGTTTACCAATTGCTTAGGGTTCTTCAGCGAGTAGGCCATAAAGTTAAGGTTAAGGCAATTAAGCATCTTATAAAGTACTACTATTACTACTAAATAAACCAGAAGTCCCCTGGCCGATTTAAGTTTACCCTTAAAGATAACTATAACTTCAACTTCTGTATTATCGTTAACGTTATATATCTTAGCGGCAAGCCAGTACTCTAAGTTATTAACTTCTTAACCTCCTTCTAAGCCGCACGCTTCTTAAAGAATATGTCAGCTAGAAACACATGGGATACCCTTTAATTATACTAGATTAATATCTACCTAGGACCCCCTAATTAAATCGTCTATAATATAGGAAAGAACTTTTTATCTATAGAGTTTCAACAATAGATAAAGGCAATGGTAATTAAGGTTAAGGAAGTCCCTATTAAGGCACATAATAGCATCAGAAAAGTGGAATAATATTACGCGCCATTACGCCGCGTATATAAGATTATCTCTTCGGAACTAGAGGACGCTAGCGAAGAACTTACCTTATAAATAGCTATTAAAGCTGTTAATAATTCCGCTAGCCCAGATAAACTTATACCTATACTACTAGTCTTCGGCGCCTACCCTTAAATAACTAACAATTCTCCACTATCTCCCTCCGTTGTATAACGAGCTAAGGCTATTTGTAAGGCAATAAAGGAGGTCCGACGTCTCTACGCCACACGTTAGGTTAACGACGCACTAGAAATAAGAAATAGCCTAAATACCTTAATTATACTTAATCTACCACTCCAGTCTAAGGTACGCGTATAGCGTGAAAAGGGAGGGTGGTTAGGCCTACATTAACTTATTGCAATTAATAGTTAAACTTGCACTATTTAGATGCCTTATAGACCCACTTAATTCCGTTTAACTGTTATTAAGCCTTACTACAAAGATAACAGTTCTGAACCTTTGTAGGATGCTACAGAAAATGCCCTAAAGGAGAGCCACAATTAATAAGCTCTAGAAGGCGACCATAATTCTAATATAATTATAGCAGATACGCCGTAACCATAACGTGGTAGAGGTCGCCTAAAAGGATTATAAAATTGCCAATATCTTGTTAATTTTAAAGAGCAATTCGTTGCCGCTATTAAGAGTAGAGTTAAGTTGTTAATGGCCTTTATAACAGCTAAAGAGAAGGTGGACTTCAAGCTCGCAAAACAACTTTAAAAGGAAGGCCGTATTATAACTCTAGAAGCCCCTTTCCAAGCATCTAATAAGCAGGAGATTGACGGTCTCATTATAAGAGGAGTCTTTAAATTTGAGAAATATAACCCTGCCAAGTTCAATAGAGTTCGCATCTTTAAGTTAAGAATAGTTAATGAGATTAAGGGCAAAGCTACCAACACCCCATTTAAGAAATTAAGGCTTGTCGTCCAAGGCTATAATAATAATAGTAAGGAGGTAATTCTTATACAATCTCCCATGATTTAACGAGCTAGTTAGCGAGTTATTATTGCACTAGCTCCCTCCCTAATAAAGAATAGAATAGCGGTCTACCTATAAGATATTACTTAGGCCTATATTTAATTAGAGACGCACCTTTAGCGCTTAATATTAGCATACCTTCCAGAGCAAATTCGCCACCAATATCCCGAAGATACGATTATAGTTGTGCTTAAGCCATTATATGGAATTGCAGAGGCAGGAACTTATTAGTGGGCTACCTACAGTAAGCACCATAAAGAGAAACTTTTAATAACTACTTCTATATTCAATCTATGCTTTTTTATTACAACTATAGGAACCCCATTTGGAATCATCGGCATGCAAACTAATAATACAATTATCTTAGGAGACGACCAATTCTTAGCTCTTAAAGAAGATAAGCTAGTAAAGGCAAATCTCATAGCAAAGCTAAAGAAAAAGCTTAATTTAACAACACTATTACTTTTTAATGGATGCATTCTCTCCCTAAACAAGGATTCTATTGCTTTATGCCAGAAGGGTTAAGGCAAGAAGATCGACGTTATTAACGTTAACTCTCCAAAACAAGGATATATAGAGCAACGCGCTCGCGGAGCTTATATTACTTCTATCTATTAACCTAAGGCTTTATTTAATCTCTCTATTGCCGCCCAATACCAGGAACTAACTAAGGATGACGTTCTTGCCCTAAATAAGCGTCTTTTTTGGCAAATAAACTATCTTAATTAGGGACTACTCTACGTGCCTATTAATCTTCCCACCGCCAAGCTCTTTATATTTGTCGATAGATCATTTATAAACAATAAAGATTTTAGCTCCTAGCTAGGATATAAGATTATTATCGCAAATAAATCTACTGGAGAGAATGACTTTATAATTCACAGCAATCTTATCTATTGGAGCTTAACTAAGAGCAAATACGTCACTCGGAGCGTTCTAGCGTCAGAGATATATGGAATGGTTGGCGGAGTTAATATAGCAATTGCAATTAGAACTACCCTAAAGATAATTATAGATTAACTTAAACTTCCCATTATCCCTATAATTATGTGCACCGACTTATATTCCCTCTACGAGTGTTTAGTCAAGCTCGGTACTATAAAGGAGAAGCGCCTTATAATTAATATTATAGCACTTTAGCAATCCTACGAGCGTTAAGAACTCTTTAAGATTTAATAGATTAATGGCTAAGATAACCCAGTAGATGCGATGACGAAGGCGAACCCAAACAAGGCACTAGAGACGTTTGTTAACACAAATACTCTACATGTACGAGTTAAAGGTTGGGTTAAAAGGGAGTCCCTAGAAACTTCTTAGTTACGTAAGGTCTTAAAATATCTAGGAACTTTAACCGGCGGTTGAAGTTATCTAATTGGTTAGATTCTCTTGCCAAGACCTTTTTAGAGGGGGGAGTATAACATTCTATAGACCCTGACTTAACCTAGCTAATTAGGATTTTCCATCCCCAGGATAGAAAATCGCTATTGGCTCGCTTCTAACTAGCACCTTGGCGGCCCTAACATAATATCCACACACGACTTCAAGCAAGAAAGCACCACGTACTAAAAGGCAAATTTTAGGACAGTGAGACTTATATTACAATGGCAATAGTAAGTGAGGAGGATTGATATTTGTTATGCTAGTCAAGCAGTATTTATATATAGATGGCAACCACAAAAGAAGAGTTGCCAGTGTCGGGAATAAGGCAAGCGGTCGTCACGTGACGCCGCGACACTAGCGTGGCGAGGAGTCTTAGGCTCCTCGCCCTCCCTCATTCCAATTAACAAGCTTTATTAACCAACATCACTGTAACCCTACTCGAGTAGTCGTTATTGGTGAGTCACCCTATGTGACCAATAGTTATAGAGGGTGTTAATAGTAAATTAGGTGGCATTTATACCAGTTAGTAGCTCTTATTATTATATTCTGCTTTAGAATAAGTAAAGGTTTATACAGCCCTTTAATTAACTGGTTATATATTAGTAGGGGACATTTCCTTAACAAAACTTATCCAAGAACTTAACACACTGCTTAGGCAGCCATATTTTAATAAGTTTAACCACTCTACCTCTATAGAGAAGGTTAACTTCTCTTAAGTATTAGAAAAAATTAACTTAACTGCTCCTATATAGACTACTCTACTTAAAAAGCTTATAAGTAATTAACACTAGGGCTAGAGTAGTTATAACAGGTTAGGCAATTCTAAGATAGTCTAGCAGTAGTTATATTTAATTACTTCTATTATCTATAGGAGTTATACATAGTCCACTACCAATTTCCTTATAAAAATATTAGGAATCTACCTACTTAGGAGTGATGTTAAGCATTAAGTTATTAAGGTATTAGCTAGGCTAGGTCTCTATAATGGTTATAAATATATCAATTAATACCTTATAGATATTACTAAAAATGCAAAGGAAGGTTTAACCCCCTAGTCTATATTTTATATAGCTAACTAATAAAAAGAATAAGCTACTAAGCCTTATAGTCAATCCTTAAGCGCTACTAGTTTATAATAACTTTAATTTTAAGGACAATGTTAAAGGTTAAGTACTTAGGTCTTCCAGAATAAGAATACATAATATAACCACTACGCTTCTTGTCCTTTACCCTAAGATTCCAACTACTAACCTTAAGCAGTTAATATTTAACCTATTACAACCACTTCTTTTTAACAATATTATCTTATCTCTAGGTCTTTAATAGGACTATATCTCACAGTAATTGTTAATATACTTTATTGCAACTACTATCTATAAGCTTTATTTACAAGCAGTTAAATATATTTTTAGTAGTAAGCTAGGTCTTTTTCCTATAGTACTAAAGCTTAACCTACTATCTCCTTAAAAGACTACTCTATAACAGCTAGGTATAATCTTTTATAATAAGGGTACAATTAAAGGTATATATAGCGTCTATTAGGATATCTAGATCCATAAACTTAGCCTTAAAAAGGGCAATAAGTTAAGTTATTTTACCTACCGCCTTTAGCTCACCTAGGGCGATTAAAAAACCATTTAATATATTAAGAGCGTAAAAACTAAGCAGTCTCTTACTAGTTAAGCTTTTAACTATTAGAACTAGTTGCTTAGGCCACCTACGTTCTTTTATATCCTTTAAAGTTTTCTCTACCTTATAGTCCGCACTTACTAGGAGAGTTCTCCTAGCACTTACTTAAAGACCACACTTTTTTATAATATTAGCTACTAGAACCAGCATAGAATTTTATAAAAGAATACTAAATTCCATTTTATTAAGCTATTAATTGTAACGGAACCTTATAGCAGGAACTATGGGGGGTTCTATTATTAGGCTGGGTATATAGGTAAGAACAAATCAACAATATAATAATAACTGGTAGAGTGGTTGCCCAATAGATTAACTCTAATTATATTCTAAGATTTACTACAAGGAGAGAACTATCTACGGTAGGGACTAAGGTCTTTTAAATACACAACCATACTCCTAAGAAATCCTCTCTTGTACGTAAGGTACGTGTTATATATATTATACATAGACATACACTGCGTATACTCCGTACACTGCGTATAACATTATATAACTTACTTACTATTCCTTATTATATAGTTCCACTAGATCTATTCTGGACTATACCTATATTAACTAACTAGCTTCCTGCAACTCTTCCCTAAGTAGTTATAATATTATACTTAAAGTGTCCATAATACTATCTCCCTCCTCTTTATCTTTGTCCTTAAAGATTCCTAACATCTCCAAGTTGTCCACTAGAGGTGTAATGTCCGTTTAATTAGTCTGATTAATATCCTTGCTTATTATACCTAAAGCTTCTTCTTCTTTATAAGCGTAATGTTATGCTCGTACCGTGGCTGCCATACTATCGCTTAGTAAGATAATATTATCTCCATATTCTCATTATGCGAAAGTAGGGTTAGTGTATGTTATAATAGCAAGTCCCTCGTCTTAACAACCCTTGTTTTGCTTAGAGTGCACTAAAGCAAACATTTAATTGTCCTATGATATTCGCTCTATTTCTAATACTAAGTATACGCGTCCCATAACTCTTAACAGTCTTTAAGTTCCCTAAGTAACTTATTATAGGGTCTTGTGTTTAATCTACCACTATAAAGCTTAATAGTGAGCTCTTAAGCGCCTTAGATAAGCTTTATCGTTCACAAAAAACAAAGTAGGAGGCTATAGCTGCTTAACAGCGTGCCCTTAAAGCCTATCTATTGGCCTCTACCCGTCTTCTTTATCTTAAGAAAGTATATAAGAAGGTTTGTTCCAAGGAGTAGAAACTAGTTTAACAGGGTTTGTTTAAGCTAAGTAACAAAAGGACTAGCTCTCCTTCTATAAGGGAAACAACTCCAAGTAGCTTAGCAATTACTCCTCTTAGGTCCCCCTTAGGTGACTTATTCTTTAGTAATCCTTCCTTATTAATATTACCTAACCTACTTTCTTCTAATACTCCTATACCTTTCCCATAGCGTTTTTTAGGTTGCTTAGTGGTTTCTAGATAGTCTTACTATAGCCTATTTACTTTACTTTATACTATATTTCGTCATTTATATCCTTATAACTAATAATCTTTAAAACTTGCTATTTATCTTCCTCTTATCCTCTATACATATCTGCCTTGTAGACTGGTGGCTTAATATTCCCATATACTGGCTCTAGCATTGCGATATATTATATAGGGTAGATCTTTATTTTGGCTAGTAGGTTTAGCTTATACATAACTAATAAAATTCTTTACTTAACTTTAAAAGGTCCTAGTCTAATATAGTCTAACTTCTTACTTAGTCGTTAACTCTTAAAATTTTTGTATAATAGCTATACTTTATCTCCCTCCTTAAGATCTGGTCCCTTAGATCTCTTAGCATTATAGTACCTTTTTATTTATTCTTGTACTAGTTTAGCTATTTCTTTAAGGTCTATATAAAGATTTATTAACGTCTCTATTCTTTACTTAGCTATACTACTTGTCCTTTTTACTTAACGTGGCGATAACGATATTCTTGGCTCGTATCCGTAATTCGCCTTAAATAGTAATATCCCTATTCCTTCTTATAGTATTGCATTGTATGCAAACTATATAACTAGTAATAACAATACCTAATTATTCTATGCGTGATTAACATAATGCCTTAGATACTATTCTAGTGTCTAGTTTAGTCTTTCCGTTTATCTGTCCATCTACAGATAATACACTATAGATATTACTACGCGAACTCCTTATTCTGCCAGAAACACTTCCTAAAATACTACTATAAATCTTGGATCTCTATCTAATATAACCTTATCTAGTGCTCCATATTTTATAAATACTTCCTTTATATAGATTCTAGTAACATCTTCTACTAATATCTCTTTAGTGCATGCTATAAAGTATCCCCACTTTATTAGCTTGTCCACTATTACTAAAATCGCGTTATAATCTTGTCCTATAATAGAATCTCTTAACTTTAGTAACTTAACAATAAAGTCCTATAATATAACCTCCTATAGTCTTCCTGGTATTTTAACAGGTTATAGCCCTCCGTATAGCTTATACCTTATTAGTTTATTCCTTTGGCAATCTAGATATTCCTTTATAACTTATCTTACTAGTCCTTAGATTCCTTAAATAATATACTCCTTTTAAAGCCTTAACACTAAGCCTATAGCTCCATTATGTTCTTGTATTATTCCCTTATAGAATTCCTTAATAAATTCTTCTATAATAGACTTAGGCACATACGTTGCTTCTCTGTTTTTATATTACTCTAAGTCTAGATCCTCTACCTATGCTTCTTAGATCTTCTATATCTAATCACTTTCTAGTAACTTATGGATCTGACTTTCTTTAGTTACTATAATCTTCGGATAATTATACCTAATCAACCTATCTTAATCCTTTTATAATAAAGCTCCCAATAGCTTTTTATTACTTTATAGTTCAGCCTTTCTGCTTAGAGCGTCTGCTTATACATTGTCTATACCCTTAGTATACTAAATTTCAAAATGGTATTCTATAAGCATTTCCGCCCATCTAACCTGTCTTTGGTTAAGTTCCTTTATTATTAGGAATCCTGTAAGGTTCTTATAGTCCGTCTTAACTACAAATAGTTTCTCTATACCTTATAAGAATGCTCTCTATTTCTTAAGTACTATAACTATACCTAACAACTCCTTATTATAGATATCATAGTTCAACTCTAGTAGTATTATCTTTCAACTATAGTATACCACTAGGTGCCATCTATCTTAATATTTCTATATAAAGCATGCCCCTAGTATAAAGTCTAATACATCTATTTCTACAACCGTCTCTAGACCTGGTTAATAGATCTTAAGAACTAGCTCCTAGGTAAATAACTCTTTAATTCTCTTAAATAGTTCTTATTACTCCTTTCCCTATACCTATGGTTCTTTTTTCTTTATTAACCGCGTAAATGGCTTAATGTTCTTTAACCATTACGCTATAAACCTTCTACAATAATTGCAAAACCCTAGGAACGATCTTAACTATATAACGTTCTCTAGTTCCTACTAATTTACTATAGCCTCAATCTTCTTTAGATCTATATTAAGTTGGCCTAGTTTAATAATAAATCCAACGAAATTGGTCTTCCTAGTAAAGAACTCGCATTTCTCAATTGCTACTAGTATCTGTTCTTTTTATAGTCTCTTTAAGACCTATTTAATGTATTCTCTATATTCTTCCTTATTCTCTAAGTAGATAATAATATTGTTAAGGTATACTATAACAAATTCCTCTAGGTGTTCTCCTAACATATTATTAATTTACTTCTGGAACGTTGCTAGTGCGTTTATAAGCCCAAATTATATAACTAATAGTTTATATAGTCCTTCCTTTAACCTAAAGGCTGCCTTCTATTTATCGCCTTCCTTAATCCTAATCTAATAGTACGCCCATCTTAGATCTATCTTTATAAAGATCTTTACGTTGCCAATTCTGTCTTAGATTTTGCTAATTAAGGGTAAAAAATACCTATCCTTCCTAGTAATGCTGTTTAACTATCTATAGTCTATATACATCCTAAGTTTTCTATTTTTCTTTAGGATAAACAATACTGGGTATCCCACTAATAACTATAACAGTCTGATATATCCCTTATGTAAGTTCTCCTAGACAAACTCCTTAAGCGCTACTAACTCCGTTTTAGTAAGCTTATAGATTAGAAAGAACTTTAAACTTATTCCCTTTTCTAATTCTATTTTATAGTCCTAAGCTATATACTCTAACAGCTTTTCACTTTCTGGTAACTATAACTTTTTACCATACTTATGGTATCTCTTTGGTATATAACTTAAGCCTTGCTTAGTCTCTTTATATATTACTCCAACTTGATACTATACCAACTTAGTTTACTATCGCACTTTACACCATTATATATCCTTAATATTAACCTAACCTATAACCTAATCAATCTTTGGATTGTACTCCTATAACTAAGGTATTCCTAGTATTGCCTTATCCTATCCTAATAGTAGGATATCAAAAGACATTCTAACTGGTCTCCCTTTAATAGTTATCTAAATAGGTCCTGTTTTAAGATTAATAATACCTCCTCTATAGGCTATCTAATCTCCTAAAATTATTATAAGTAGATATGGGTGTTCCTTCTATCTATATAGTAACCCTATTCTTTCCACTACTTTTGGTAATATATGGTTCCTAATTACTCTACTATCTACCAACGCTTTAAACTACTAATCTTGCCATTTGACTTATAAATTTAGATATTATCCTTAAATTTCTTTAAGGGTCTAAGGTTCTAACACTAGTTCCCTCTAGTCCTATACGCCTCCCTTTTTCCTAACTATTGGCTGCTAAATCCTACCTATACTTAGTCTAACTTAGGCTAATACTTAGTTTATTTCTTTTCCTCTATATACTATAGATAAGTGTTCTCTAGGCACTCCCACCACTATTATCCATCTAGGCATTTTTCCGTAAAGAATCTTCCTAGTTAAAGTATTAAGTCTCCTTAACCTTATACTTCTACTAGGTGCCAACTATATATATACTTAGCATTTCTAAACTGTTTTTCCTCTGGTACCTAATATATCCTTACTAGGTACTTCCAGTTCTTATCTTTTAGTGCTCTATATATATTGCATGTGTCATCCACATAAGCTATCCACGATAGTGTATAATACGCTACATATTTTAGGTTAACTCTTAGTTTATTTTTATCCTTAAGTTTAAACCTATACCTAGTTAACCTAACTACTAGTATTTCTGCTGTAGGTACTAAGATTTATTACTTACTTCTCTAGTCCCTAGATCCTTCTTCTAGGTTCCTTAATATTATAATTAATACTCCTTTAATATGACTTATGCGTTTTTCTGTAATGGGTTAGTCTTAGACAACTTTTTTTATCTAGCTATATATAAAAGTCTTCCCATTCGTTGTTATATCGTTGCCTATACCACTTTCCGTATAACTGGTTTAGTGTGTATAGTTTATCTATTAGAAAGTACCTTATTATTACTATATTATAACATCCTTTAGTATATCTTTCTTTAAACCTAATTAAAATATCTAGATCCTTTTCTTATTCTAGTTTATCTAACTACTTTACCCTAGGTATCCCTGCACTTGGCCTATTAGTAACTCTTTATATAGGTGCTCTGTCCCTTATATAACCTAGTATAGCTAACCTCTTATCTAGCTTTTACTCTTGCTATATAATAATTCTTGTCCTAAACTTATCTATAGTTTCTTATTTTCTGCGTCTTATAGCCAGATCTTTATAGTCATCTTGCTTTTTAATCCTAGTATTAACTGTTTAATCTTTAGGCTAAACACTACGTTTACCTAGGATTGCTAACGTTCTTATTCATTCTCCAAACTCGTAGTTCTTGAACTTGCGTCCTATACTTATTTATTTGTTACTAAACCAAGTCGCTGCCCTTTCCCATCAATTTTCGTCCATTATAGGTCCTTAGGTGTGTCTCATCTCGTCTTAAGAATCTTAAGCTTCTCTTATCTCTTCTTAAGAATCTTAAGCCTATGGCCTTTTGCCTTTATTAAGTAATAAGCTAGCACTAGCAGTCGTCTGCTTACTTAGTTTCTTCTAAACGTTACTCCTATCATCTTATAAAGCAATGGAAATTGTATCTAACGGTATTATAATACCTATTACTAAACCTTATTCCGTAATGGTCTTAGTCTTTACTTCTATTTTAACTTCTCTAAGGTCTACATACTTCTAGTAAGCTGCCTTTGTTGCCTTATTATCAGTAAATGCTTCGCCTTTATTAAATTTATTATCTTCAATGTCCGATCTATAAGCTGGTTTATTGGTTCCTCTAAACTTAAATAACAATAGCTCCTATAGCCAATAGCTTGCGCTATATTTAGCGTCCTCATAAATTCGGCATGCGTTGTTATAACAATACGCAAAACTATTAATTAAACACTCTTTTATTCCTTATAGTGCACCGTTGTCCCTTTATATATATATACCGTCTACTAGCCTAGTTCCCTTTACCATATAGTTACTCTAACCACCTCTATAGTCTCTAGCGAAATAACCTTATTTTCCATAATTTATATAAGCCCCATCTTTAAACCATCTTTTTTACTATAGAGTCCGCCTAAACGTCTTCTACTACTAAAATCCCTGGTTTGGCCTCTGCTCCTAGGTCCTTTAATTACTTAATCCTTAACCTCTAAGTTTCTATAGTTTCTTTTCCTACCTTTAGGTTTCTTTAGTACCGCTTAGGTCTATTAGCTCTGCGCCATTCTATAGTTTTTAACTCTATATCTATCATTGCGTACTCTGCGCCTTATATAACTATAGAACTCTGTCTTGCCCTCTCTTAGCTTATTCCCTTTAATAGATCCTATTATTAATCTTTATTAACTAATCTATTAACTCTCTTAGAGTATCCGCATCTTCTATTAAGATAATTACGTCCTAGACTTTAGCCTTAAGTCCCTATTTATACTATGCTATAAGCGCCCTATTATTCCACTTAACCTATATAGCTAGTATTTAAAACTGTGTTGTATACTTAATTACTGAAGTGCGTTATACTAAGTTCTAAAGCCCCCACCCCGCTGTGGTTGTGGCCTCTAGGTCTCTAAATATCTGCATTAGTCATTCCGCGAACCCGTTTTAACTGGCAAATATATACCGTACATCTTAGTTAGTAGTTATTATACCATTAGCCTATATTTCTATAAGATACGGCTTAAACCACTTAAGTGCCCTCCCTATTAGGAATAATCCTACATAGGCTACTTAATCTAACAATATTACTAACTTCGCTCCTTCCTATATTACCTTAAAGTGTATCTATATAAGAAATCCCTTAAGCTTCAACTTCTCTCCTAAGAATTATTTAATTAAAGGTAGCTTAACTTTTACTACTCTAATTCCATTAATGCGTTCTTTAAGTATCCTATTATTGTCTTGTAAGTGATTAACCATTTCCTATAACTAACCTTGCATAACCACTTAAGAATCCCCATCGTCTATACTAGTATTACCTGGCCCTAAGGTTATAGCTACCGTTAACGCCGTTATAACTGGTGCTCTAGGTGGCATATTGTTCGATCTTATTCAATACTATAACCTTAGTAGTGAATGTATAACAGAACCTTATAGCAGAAACTACGGGGGGTTCTATTATTAGGCTAGGTATATAGGTAAGAACAAATTAACAACGTAATAATAACTAGTGGAGTAGTTACCTAATAGATTAACTCCAATTGTATTCTAAGATTTACTATAAGGAGAGAACTATCTATAGTAGGGACTAAGGTCTTTTAAATACACAACCATACTCCTAAGAAATCCTCTCTTGTACATAAGGTACGTGTTATACGTATTATATATAGACGTATACTGCGTATACTCCGTACACTACGTATAACATTATATAACTCGCTTACCATTCCTTGTCACATGGTTCCACCAGATCCATCCTAGACCGTGCCTATATTAACCAACTAGCTTCCTATAACTCTTCCCTAAGTAGTCGTAACATCGTACTTAAAGCGTCCGTAATATTAATTACATAAAACTAGATAGCTTAAGTAGTTGTACTCTAGTATAATATACTTAGTACTAAGGGATGGTTCTAAGGGGCTAATAGCAAGAAAAATAATAGGAAAGAGTCCTATAACAATACTATTATACAGCTCACTTTATCTTAATTTCTTAAGTTAATTAAGCGTGTACAACAATAAGCATTTACCTACTCCGCTTAAACTGGTTAAGGGCATAATAACAAGAAGTTTCTTAGTATATATTAGTATCTCTAATAGGTTAAAGCTTTTATAGTCCTATAGCATACTATCCATTATAGCGATATTAGTTTAATTTACTAACTTATTAATCCACTCTCTGTCTGGTTCTATAGGGCTAAGCAGTTACAATATAGGTACAAGATGCTTTATCTTTAATAGCTTCTTATAAATTAGATCACAACTACTAAGCTTTAACAATTAATTCTTATATTAAGTCTATTAAATCTAGCAGGTTAACTAAATACCTTTAAAGCAATTAATCTTGCCCTAGAGCATGTTAACTACTACTATACCATTAATATAAAGCTATATAAGAACTTCACTTATAATATTAAAAAGATATTTAGACAGGTTGCGCTTACTAGTTTATATATTTCTTAACTACATGCTATACTAGAGACTTTATTTAGTTAAAGAGCCAATTCTAAACACAGTAAAAAGTTAGCACTTGCTAATATATTCAGTTTTACACACTATCTCTAGGCTAAGGGTTATATATATATCTAAGCAGTTAATAGTGTGGAAGGGTACGGTGTCTCTTAGATAGGAAGTCAGAATGCTATCAGTCAGTCAGTCAGTCTGTCTGTCTGTCGGTTGGTCGGTCATAATTAGTCAAAAGTAATCAGTAAAGCAGTCTGTAAGAAAGGAAAGAAAAGAATGTATTCCGGTAGGTTCGTGATCTCCAAGAAGGAGGGAAGCCGAAGGCTCAATATATATAGGAAAATGCCAAGACACTAAGCATGGGACATTTTACCCCACCACATACCTCCCCTACCAAGAACGTTGTCCCCTAACGTTCTATACCATAGAAGAATAGCCAAACGAAAGTAAAGCAAAAACAGAA
>Ga0307507_10004699_pt1 | contig 23675 bp, 3 predicted proteins | sample 7_EM_MG_FD_207223 | JGI IMG/M metagenome (GOLD analysis project Ga0307507, IMG submission 207223) | Populus trichocarpa ectomycorrhiza microbial communities from riparian zone in the Pacific Northwest, United States - 7_EM | ecosystem: Host-associated > Plants > Roots > Unclassified | place...
AATATAGCAATTGCAATTGGAACTACCCTAAAGATAATTATAGATTGACTCGAACTTCCTATTATCCCTATAATTATATGCACCGATTTATACTCCCTCTATAAGTGCTTGGTTAAGCTTGGTACTACGAAGAAAAAGCGCCTTATAATTAATATTATAGCACTTTGTTAATCCTATAAACGGCGAGAACTCTTTAAGATTTAATAGATTAACGGTTAAGATAACCTAGTAGACGTAATAACGAAGGCAAACCTAAACAAGGCTCTAGAAACGTTTGTTAACACGAACACTCTATATATATAAGTTAAAGGTTGGGTTAAAAGGGAGTAGGAGTATAACATTCTGTAGACCCTAACTTAAACCAGCCAATTAGGATTTTCTATCCCCGGGATAGAAAATCGCTATTGGCTCGCTTACTACTAGCGCCTTAGCGGCCTACCCGTCTTTATGTTATCTGCCAACTGCCGCATTGTCGCATATTGTCGCATATTGTTTGGTATTGCTGTATATTGTTTGGTATTGTCGCATATTGTTTAGTATTGTTATATATTGTTTAGTATTATCGCATATTGTTTGGTATTGTTGTATACTATCTAGTATTGTCGCATCCTATCTATTTGTCTATATATAGATGGCAACCACAAAAAGAAGAGTTACTAGTGTTGGGAATAAGGCAAGCTGCCATCACGCCAGGTATGTTGCCGTCATATACTGACGTGGCCCTAGCGTGGTAAGGAACCTTAAGTTCCTTACCCCTTTCCTTATTCCTATCAAGAAGAAGAACAACTATTATACTATCTACAAACCATAGCTACGTAATATCCCCTTATATAACTAATATTAACTAAGTAACCAAATTAATAATATATACCCCTTCTTCCTATTTCCTTACCTTCTCTCCTTACGCAATGTCTTAATCTTATTACGCAGTTTATATATATAGCTTAATAATATCTACTTCGCTATATATTATCACCGCTTATACTTACTCCGTAACACTTTTATATAGTTCTTTTTAATATTAATTTTAGTAATATTCTTAATAAATTATTTAACTATTAGTGGTATAGGAGGAATTCTTTAATTTAGAAATAGATTTATATAATTTATAAAGCTTTAAGCCTGTTTGTTGGTTATATAGCTTTAAGATTTATAATACTCTTTTATTAACGCCTAAATGCCACACTAGTGTTTTAATAACTTTAATTACTTAACGCCGTGTTCTTAGGCTATCTTAGATATATTAGAATGTTTTTAAAGGTATAAATCGGCCAGCACATTTTATAGCGCCAAAAGATCACCTATTTTGGTGGAGTAATTAATTGTCAAAATTGGTAATATTTTGGTATTGGTGTGTACGAATAGGCGGGCCGTGCGGCTAAAGGGGCCATCCCTTAAGTCTTAGCATACCATAAATAAATTTCCAGCTACCTTCTTCTCTATTATTATATAAAATATGGTTTTAGAGGTGGAATCAGAAGCTCTCAACTCTATTAATACCTCTAAATAAAAAATAAGAGGTCGCCTAGCTCTTTTAATATAGGAGCATACCTGTCTGCTAAGTAATGGTAAGCCTGTACGAAATAAAAAAGCCCGTCTTTTATATACTCTATTGTAAACACTGCACAAAGTTATACGCTGTATAGTTAACTTCTAACTTCAAAAACTACTTGGCGTTAAAGTATAGTATTATAGTTAAGCCTAAAACTGGTTATACAAAGAAAGCAATATAGGATTAATTAAAAGATCTTTATCTTAAAGCGTTATCTTAAAATAAGATGAAAGAGCTAGATTTAGAAGTGCTCCAAGCAGTCCTAAATAAGGAAGTTATTATTATTATTATTCGTTAGAAAAACGGGAGAGTAGTAGGGGCTAGCCCAAGGCTAGCCTAAGGTCATTTTAGCTAGATCCGCTGATCTGCTTATATATACTTATTTACGCTAGCCCAGGGCCACTTTAGCCACTTTAGCTACCTTAGCTACTTTAGTTACTTTAGCCACTTTATATCTAATAGCTATAATATTTACAATATTTCCTATAACTATAATATTTACAAAATATTTAATTAATAGTAGGTAAAGGAGTATATATATAGCAGAATAGGAGAGCCTTACACAGAGGCTTAAAATTGTTAATTAGCTAGTCCAAATAATCCGCTATTTATATACTAATTTCCTAACTAGGTCTAGTGCCTATCTACCTACCTATATACTCCCTATGTACCTCCCTATGTACCTACCTACATACCTACATATCTACCTGTATACCTCCCTATGTACCTGCCTACGTACCTACCTATATACCTGCGTACCTACCTACCTACCTGCCTACCTGCCTGCCTATGTCTATTATAGGAGCTCTACGTCTTTTTAGGGAGACTACCGCTTAGGCTTTAAGCAATCAATTAAGGAGAAGGGGGGAACCTTATACAGAGGCTCTAAATTATTAATTAGCGGTTTTCCCAATAATCTGCTAGTTATATACCGATTTCCTAACTAGGCCTAATGCCTGCCTGCCTATCTACCTGCCTACCTATCAGTGTCTAATTTAATTTAGGGGAAGGGTTAGTTTAAATAGTAGTTATCTAGGGTACCTCCCTAGGAGGCCTTAATCTAATTCAATTCGGTAACGGGCTTTATTAAGGCTTTAGTTTAATTCAATCGATTAATTAATTAATTAAATTGTTTATAGTGTTCGCTAGCTGGTTATTTAAATAGTTATTATCTGGTTTTACGGTTGTTTGGTTCTAGTGACGGTTATCTAGTTCTACAATGGTCGTCTAGTTCTGGCGACGGTTGTCTAGTTCTAGCGACGGTTGTCTAGTTCTAGTAACGGTTATCTAGTTCTAACAATAGTTGTCTAGTTCTGGTAACGGTTATCTGGTTTTTATAACGGTTATCTAGTTCTTATAATAGTCGTCTAGTTCTAGCGACGGTCGTCTAGTTCTAGCGACGGCTATGTAGTTCTGGCGACGGCCGTCTAGTTTTGGCGACGGCCGTCTAGTTTTGGCGACGGCTATCTAGTTCTAGCGATGGTTATCTAGTTCTAGTTATAGTCCTCTACTAGCTACCGTTCTAGTGCCTCCCTAAGTAGGGAGGGTATAAGGAAGGAAGGGCAAGTGGCATTTAGGTATATAAGGGGTATGCAAAGGTATATATAGAGGCTATTGGGAATATAGCGGGGACCCAGCGGTACTTAGGACGATTTAGATAATTAGGAAAATCAAAGTTCTACTAGGAGTCTACTTAGAGCCTACTTAAAGCCTACTTAGAGCCTACTAGAAGGTCTTTAGGATTTTAATACCCTAATAGCTATTATAGGACACCCCTGTAACACCTTACACATGTTTACCTGTTTCTACTAACTAAATAACCGGAGACTGACCACGAGACGGCAATCTAACAGTAATCTGCTGTATTCCGCCGCAATCTGCTATCTCTACTATTAGAGTTGCTAACTAGTAACTTTAAGGACCTCTAACTACCAAATTCTACTAAGTTCTACCAGAACCGCCACCTAAGCTCTACCCTGCCTATATATAGCATAGTACTTGTTAACCTAGCAACTAAGCGAATATTATATACCCTTTTCCCCCTATTTCCTACTTCCTTTTCCTTACGCAACGTCTTAACTTTATTACGCAGTTTATGTACATAGCTTAATAATATCTACTTCGCTATATATTATCATCGCTTATACTTGCTCTGTAATACTACATTATGTCAACCTTATATACCCCCTCCAAAATGTAGAACGACCCTAAAGCCCCTATAACAGCCGCTGGCATTATATCCGCACTCCAAGAACAATTGGCAGAGATATAAAAGTCCTTTATAGACGCCCTTGTATAGAACTAAGCCACTTTAACTTAATAATAAGCCAAATAAGAAGCACGACACCTATAAATAATTAAGGACCTTTAAGAAGAAGTCCGCACCCTTAAAATACCTACACTAGGGCCCTAAGACCAAACGCCCTCTCCGGAAACAAATACGCGAAATAAGAGTCCCAAACCTATAGTAGCTATTCACCCCAAACCAACTACCGCACTGTAATAATCTAAACAACTACTAGACCCTCCGATATTTACTAGTAAATAATAAGAACTCTAATTATTTCTAAGCCAGCTTAAAAATAAGCCAACTAATAATGCTAACCGCTACCTAACTAAAGCTAACCAACTCTGCTACGCCCTAAGTTAACTAGGAGGAGATATAGCTAACCTTATTAAACCCCTTTAACCGAATTTAGTACAAAGTCTAGTTGTACTTCTTAAAGCTATATACAGTAACCTAAACCGCTAAGCTACTGCTTAGAGAAAGATAAACCATATAACTTAAGGAACAAAAAGCTTTCCAGTATACTTCTCCAAATTTAACTATTACGCAAAGGAAACAGGCTGGAACAACTCTATACTAGTTAATAGCCTTATTAAATGCCTAAGTCCTAAACTAAAAACCTTCCTAATAGGTATAGACCTACTAGGAGCCCTTAACGCCTACGCAAACGTTATTAATAAACGATATAATAATATACTACGCCTAACACTGAAGTCCACTCCTTAATATAATATAACAGCTCTATAAATAACTACTAAGTTATTATCTTAGCCTAAGCACCCTAACGCTATAGACATTGACTCTGGAACCCTAGAGTATACCCCACTAGGGTCCCCTAAACAAGAACGATGCATTAAGCTAGGCCTTTACTTTAAATGCGGAAGCAAGGCTTATATCTTAAGATACTGCTCTGTTCCTATACCCCAATACAATTTATAAATGGCTAATACTAGCAACCGTTTACTGTACTAATCCTTTAGTTACCGTCCCTAATCTTTATATAGCTTCAGCCCCGCATCTAGTAAGCACTACTTACAAGGACAAAGTTATAGCTAATATTCCATAGGAACCCCACCCCAGTCGCCTCTAAAAGGAAGGTTCTGGAGCTAAGTCACTCTCTAAAATAGCGCTACCTTAGGATCTTATTAAATGCTCTAGATATCACAAATTCTAACTCTTAGGATCACAGTATAACTATTAACTATTATCTTTAGCAGAATAATTAATAGGCTAATACTCAAGTCCTAATTAACACAGGAGCTAGTAGTATAGGATTTATTAACAAGATCTTTATATAAGATAATAGTTTTACCCTAACCCCCCTTGACCGGCATATTAACGTATTTGGATTTAATGGCAAACGCACTATTTTAGGCCGTATTACCTATATAGTATTCCTAAGACTCCAATACCTAAACCACAAAGAACTAATTAGGCTTTTTATTACCACCCTAAGTTATTTAGTGATACTTAAACAACCTTAGATAAAGCTATATAAGGTAACCATTAATTAGGACAACCTTAAGCTTCTATTTACCACCTCCTATTATAAGTAGAAGTGCCTTATAACTCACTACTTAAACCCTAAACCGAAATCTAAAAAATCCACTAGGATCCATTAGTCTAAAATTTCCACTAACGTCTATCCTATACCTAAAAAGTCTACCCGATTCCACCAAGAACCTAAAAATTATACTAAACTATATAAATTAACCCTAACTACTATACCAAACCAAGCAGAAGCCTAAACTTAAGCTTAATATATAAAAGTACCAGAAGAACTAGTATTCTACTATAAAAAGGATATTTAAAGAACACAAACCCAAATCCAATACTAACTCTATACCTAACACTAAACCTAAAGTTAAACAAGAAACAGTAGATAATTAAAAAAAAGTTACTAGCTAGCAACTTACCCCCCTTTCTATGGATATCTATATAATCAGAGCTACCCTATTAGCACAACTCGCCAGGAAACCTAAACATACAATCTTCGCCGTTATAATAGCCAATATTAAAAAGGCCCTAGCACTAAAGAAGCACACTAACCCTGCCACAAAAGTACTAGTATGCCATTATAAGCATCTAGAAGTATTTTCACGAAAGGAAGCTAATAAGTTAGTAGAGCACCAACCATATAACCACAAGATTATACTCGAAGAAGGAAAATAGCCAGGATTTAGACCCCTATATAAAATGTCCCAAAACAAACTCCAAGTGCTGCGGAAGTACTTGGACGAACACCTAAGTAAAGAATTTATTAGAGCAAGCTCTTCGCCTATAACTATACCTATAATCTTCGTTAAGAAACCTAGCGGCGGTCTATACTTCTATATAGACTACCAAGCTCTTAACGCCATTACCATTAAAAATTGGTACCCGCTCCTATTAATTCAAGAGACACTAAACCAATTAAATAAGGCTCGCTACTATACAAAACTCAACCTTATCCACATATTTAACCATCTCTATATCGTAAAAGGAGATAAATAGCTCACTGCATTCCGTACTAGGTATAGACTATTTAAATACTTAGTAACGCTATTCGGCCTTATAAATACCCTAAGTTCGTTCCAATACTTTATAAATAATACCCTACAACCTTACCTGGACATTTTTTGTACTGCTTACATTAACAACATCCTAGTATATAGCAATAACCTAACTAAATACAAGAAACACGTTAACCTTATCTTAAAAGCCTTACGTAGAGCTAGCCTATAATTGGATATAAACAAGTACAAATTCCACAAAACGGAAGTCCTATACCTTAGACTTATTATTTCTATAAATGGCATACAAATGGACCCAAAGAAAATTAAAGCAATTATAAACTAGCAAGAACCCAAGAACGTTAAGGACGTAAGAGCCTTTATAGGATTTGCTAACTTCTACTAACAGTTTATTAATAACTTCTCCACCCTAGTCTTACCCCTTATGGCTCTAACCTAAAAAGATAAAACCTTTATCTTTAACAAGAAATATAAGAAGGCCTTTACCTATTTAAAAGTTATATTTACTACCGCACCTATACTCTAATACTTTGACCTAAACTAAAAGAGTATTGTAAAAGCTAACTTATCTAACTATATTACTGGAGGTATTCTATCTTAATATAATAAGGAGGGAGTACTGCACTTTATAATATACTTCTTAAAATAACTAAGCCTAGCTAAATATAACTATAAGATCTACGATAAGGAATTATTAGCCATTATTAGATATTTTAAACAATAGCAACCTAAACTAGAAGGCGCTGGATTTCCAATTAAGGTCCTTAGCGACCATAAGAATCTACAGTACTTTATAACCATAAAACAGCTAAGTTATTATTAAGCCCGCTAGTTAAAATATCTATCTCATTTCCAATTCTTAATTATATACCGCCTAGGCGTTTAAGGTCAAAAACCTAATACCCTAACCCGATATTCACAAGATATACCAGCATAGGAAGAAGCGCGTGCCTACCATAATCAAACCCTACTTCACCCCGAATTATTTGATCCCCTAGCTAAAGACCTTATAGTATACATCCTTAAAATAACTAATTAATTAGTTAAACAGATTATAATTAACGAATACCCAAATAACGAGTTTATCTAAGAGACACTTAAGCTAATTTAAGATAGCGTTAGACGCTCCAAAAAGATCTCTCTAAGTAAATATAAAGCTTGTGGAGACCGCTTATACTACTAGAACCGCCTAGTTGTACCTAACTACAACAAACTTAAGCTTAAGCTTCTTAAACATGTATATAACCTACCAGTAGCCAGCCACCCAGGCCGTAGAAAAACCCTAGAACTACTCTAACAGGAGTACTACTAGCTAAATATATATAATATAATACAAAGGTACATCTCCAGCTACTATACCTGCTAACAAGCTAAGGCTTTGCATAAGATATACAACGGCTTTCTAAAGCCACTACCTATTCCGGACCGAAGATGGAAGGACATCTCAATTAACTTCGTTGTTGAACTCCCCATAAGTAAAGGCTGTACGAACATTATAGTAGTTATAGACCAACTATCTAAAATAAGACACTTAATCGCCTGTCCCAACATATTAACACCTACTGTCGCCCAACTGTTCCTAAATCACATATAGAAACTCTATAGACTCCCTAAAACAATTATCTCTAATAGAGGCAGCTAGTTTATCTCTATATTTTAAAAAGAACTAACTACCCAACTCCGCATTAAAGCACTATTATCTACGGCATACTACCCAGAAACGGATGGTCAAACGGAACATATAAATGCTATAATAGAACAATATATTCGGATATACACGTCGTATCTATAGGACAACTAGATGGACTGGCTTATATTCACTAAGTTTACTATAAATAACTCCGTCTTAGAAACCACAAAGGTCTCCCTATTCCTGGCCAACTACGGCCAGAATCCACAAATGGGTTTTAAACCCTTTAGTAATATTCCTTGCCTAGCTTATTAGGCCTTACAAGTTACAAAAGCAAACAAATTCATAAAGAAGATAGAAGAACTATAAGAGTTTCTTACTAACAAAATAACATAGGCCCAATCTGTCTATAAAGCCGCAGCAAATAAGAACCAAACCCTAGCACTAGCCTACTAAATTAGTAACTTTGTCTGGCTAAATACAAGAAATCTAAACACAAAACAACCTACTAAGAAACTTAATTGGAAGAACGCTGGCCCTTATAAGGTTAAAAAAGTTATCTCTCCTTATACCTACCAACTAAAGCTCCCTAATACGGTTAAAATCCACCCTATATTCTATACGTCAGTCCTCCGCCCTGCCGCCCCTATATCAGACGCCCTGCCTAGACAGATCCAAGACCCTCCCCCACTAGTTAAAGTAGATGGTAAGGATAAGTACCTTATTAAAAGAGTTAACAACATTAAGTACAACAAACGGAAACACAAATATATATACCTTATAAAATAGAGAGGTTTTACTAAACCCTCATAGGAACCTGCCAACTCTATAGGACTTATACAAGCCGCAGAAGACTTTTACAAACTCCACCCAGAACTACCATAGCCCCATCTCGCAGATGCTCAAGTTTAAAGGGGGGGTACTGTCATGGGACACCCCCGTAACACCTTATACACGTCCACCTGTTTCCACTAACTAAACAACCAAAGACTAACCACAAGATAGCAATCTAACAGCAATCTACCGTATTCCGCCGCAATCTACTATCTCTACTATTAGAGTTACCAACTAGCAACTTCAAAGACCTCTAACTACCAAATTCTGCCAAGTTCTACCAGAACCGCCACCTAAGCTCTACCCTACCTATACATAGCACAGTACCCGTTAACCTAGCAACTAAGCGAACGTTATATACCCTTTTTCCCCTATTTCCTACTTCCTTTTCCTTACGCAACGTCTTGACTTTATTACGCAGTTCATGTACATAGCTTAATAATATCTACTTCGCTATATATTATCATCGCTTGTGCTCGCTCCGTGACAATAGCAATAAATACAATAATAGTAACAATATTTATTTTATAGCCATAAGCTAGCGTATAGCTCTAGGGGGTTAGCTAATATAGCAGAAAGCTAGCCCTAGGCCCTAAAGGGTTAGCTAATATAGCGGAAAGCTAGCCTTAGGTCCTAGGGGGTTGGCTAATATGGCGAAAAGCTAGCCCTAGGCCCTAAAAATACATTTAGCGAAACCAAATTTCCTACGCCACTTCCCGTTTTCCTAACGATTATTTATTGCTTAACGTCCGCTTTAGATCCCTATTGGGCCTACGTAGACTACTCCTTACATACATATAGGGAGAAAGCTCTGTTTAAGAAAAACCTGTAATCTATCTCCTCGCCTTTAGGACTCGCCTATAGGTCGCCTACAAGTTACCTATAGTGCTCTTCTATTTTACTTTTTAACCTTCTTAGGAACTACTACTCCTGTAATAAGCCTATAGATGCGCTAGTATTATATACTTTACTCTACCACTATAGAGCTATTAGGGGGTGCTTATTACTTGCCCCTTTGCTTTCTATTACTATTTCCTTTATAATACGGAACTGGTCTGGCATATTTTAGCTAATAAGCTACTAGGTAGCTACCTTAAGGCCTTTTTATATTAAAAGTAGTATGTTATACTTCTCTATACTAGCTACTAAAAGCATTACTTTTTAGCTGGTGCGTAAGGGGCATAATAGTATTACGTATTTTAGTGTCTGTCTTAGCCAGCTATATTCGCACCTTAGGCTACCTACTAGGATACCTACCTAGTAGGGCCAATCTTTTAGTCCTATTATTCCTATCCTTAAAAGTATTGCTATTATATTTTCTGCCTTTACTAGGCCTTTTTAAAGCCCTTAGGTATTTATCCCCTATAGCATTAACTATGCTATAGCTTAGGTTCCTCTTACCTAAGTTAGCTTCTAAACCCTTAACTCCTATATATTTCTCTAGCGCTAGTCCAGCCAGTATTATATTATAGTAAATGGTTTCCTAGTATTTTTTTATACTCTACTTTAGCTCCTTTTTCTTCCCTACTATTATCTTTACTGGCCTCTTATATATTTCCTGTCCTTCTCTATCTAGGCCTAGGCCCTAATGCCATACTATTTTTTTTCTGCTTTTACTACTCGTTTTTCTAATATATCTTCCTTACTTTAGGGTTATTAGTTTATTCTTTTATAGGGTATCTCTATAGTTTGCTTAAGCGTGTCTTAATATAGTTTATAATATTAGAGTTGCGTTTTTTTTACACCCTTTATATTATAGCGGCTTTAATATATAGATATAGAGGAGGGAATACTAGCTTTCTTCTTAAGCAATACTATAGCCATTCGCTTATACCCACCTATTATACTCTAGAAATAGACTATTTAGACCTTTTTTTTTAGATTCTTTAATGGCCTAAATACTAGATCTATACGTTATAGTTAGCCGGACGACTGCTATATATAGCAGGCGTAACTTTTAGAAGTATAGACCCTATATAGAATTAACAATTCTTAATATAGTAGTGTACTATGCTTAGCCCTTATGGGCCGCTTATACCTTATATACGCTCCACCAAAGCTTACTATCTACCTATTCTCCTAATACCCTTCAGCCTTAAACTGGTTAACCCCTAAAGCCTTAGATATAGATTATATACTAGAGGTCTATAAATTAGTTACGTTTTCTTATAAAATAGATTAGCTAGTATTTTTCTAGCAAGAATTGGACTCTATATTGTCTTACCCATTTTATATAGGTATTATAGGCTTTCTCTAGTATCCTGCAATTCTCTGCGGCTATTAGCCTATATATAATTAGGTTTATATTATTAATAAAGCCTATCCCCTAGTTACCCCTTTTTTAAAAGTCTTAAGCAGATTGCTTATAAAAAAAAGAGTTTAGGCAAAAAAGGTAATCTTTATAGTATTCCTATTATAACTATAATAGGGAGGCTCTGGTATCCGCTAAAGACTAATAATATTTCTTTCTGGCCTAAAAACCCTTAAATAAATTATATAATTTATTTTAAGAAGCCCTTTACCCTAAGAATATATAGGAGACACTTATAGGGTATATTATTATAGGTGCCGCTAATATTTAGGCTAAGTATTATTACTATATCCCTTCGCATAGCTTATATAGTTTTAATAGTAGCAGTAAGTAATGTAAGTACTAATAGCGTTAAGTAATTCTTTCTTGCCCCTATCTAGCTTTATAGTAATAAAGCGTATTCCTCTACTATATCTGCTATATAGTCTACTATAACCCTCTCTAAGATCTTACTAAGGGTGTTTTCTAGGGCAATGGGGTGGTAGCTTTCTAAGATTAAGTAGTATAATAGTTTACTAGCACTACGCTAAGATATAAGATTGTCGCCTAAGAGGCTCCGAGACAAGATCGACCCTACCCTTATAGGTCTTGGATATGGTCAAATATTAAGTTATAGACTTTGGAGTTCAGGGTCTACTTTCATGTATTTAGTTCACTTGATTTCCATAGATTTAGAATTAAGTCGCTTATTTAATTCTCTTACACTGCAAGCTTATAAGTAGTCTACTTTACCTTCTTTTTATAAAACTACTATTATTATAGATCTTTTAAGTTACGGGTAGTAGCCTATTACAAAGTATGCTCTAGCCATATCTATAAGCTAGGGTGCTATAAGTAGTCTATAGGTCTTTAAGGCCTTATTTAGAATCTTATTAAGTCTTAGTACTATATTATTTAAAAGGCGGTTAATAGTTCTAGCTATTTCTTCTGCTATTATATCGCTGTTAATATATAGACGAGTTACTAGTGTTTTACCTATAATATTATTAAGGTCTGCTAGGGCTAGTTAGGGGAAGAACCTTTTTATAAGGATCTCTACCTTCTTATTATTATTATTAGTAGCCTATAATTTCCCTATCCTTTATAGAGGTAGTAAATATAGGTTTTCTACTAGGAGTCTTACCTTATTCTTTACCTTTTTTGCTATAGCCTAAAGACCCTTATTATAGATAAGGCTTAGGTTAAAAGTGTACTTATTTATAAACCGTCTCTAGTTATTCCTTACTTCTTTTTTTAAAGTATTCTTTAACTAGTATTTTATATCTTTATATTATCTTTTATTTTTAGGGTTATAGCTACTTATATATTTCCTTCTTGCTTATTATTAGCTAGCTATAAGGGCCGCGTATTATACGGACTATATATATTACACGTAGGGGCCTGGTTTTAAGATTAGGTAGTGCTCTTTTAATCTATATTTAATTGCTACCTAGATTCTTTCTAGTCTTTAGTTAATTTCCTTAAGGGCAGCTAGTAAGTCTCGCTTATTTAGTATTAAGTAGATTTCTTCTAAGTCTTAGAGTTGTTACTTAACTATATTAAGGAAGCTATCTATCTTAAGCTTCCTTATTATATATCTTTTACTATTTATATAACGGGCTTATATAACTGCTTCTAAACCAAAGCTTATGGATTGCTATTATATAAGAATACTAAGCTAAGGAGAAAAAGTCTGTTATAGACTAGCAAGATATAAAGGGGTCGCTAAGGCGCTAGTAGTAAGTAAGCTAATAGCGATTTTATATCCCAGGGATGAAAAATCCGAATTGGTTAGCTCTATAAGTAGTGTCGGCAGAATATAGTAGAATTTAGCAGAATTTGGCAGAATACCCAGAAAGCAGCAAGTAATGCGCTTTAGCACTGTTATATTACCCCCCCCCCCTCCTTTTAAAAAAGCCTGCCCTTAGGCTTTATCTAAGTTATTTATTATTATTTAAATTATTATAGTTATCTAACCCTTCTTCCTAGCATTTAATTTAGCTACCTAGTTTATATAGTAGTCTAAGGAGGTCTAGGTAGGCTAGGTAGAAATTTCGTAACTTATAGAAAGAATACTTAAAATTAGATATAGGGTACTATTTTAGATCTTTATTAAGACCTACCTAGCTTATATAGTATTTTAAGGTACTACGGTCTTTCTTAACTACTAAGATCTCTTTAATTTTCTATTCCTTATCCTTTATAATCTAAATTAGTAGTAGGGGGTTGTTATACTATCTAGGTAATAGGTTATCCGTAGCCTTCTATAGTTAGTCCAGAGAGAAGATAGGGTAGATCTTTATTAACTTTAGTAGCTTAACCTTAAAAGAGTGCCCTACCTTCTTAAGGATTTTATAAGGGCTAGCTATTTAGTGTTTTAGCTTATAGCTCGGCCTTTATATCTTCTAGTTCTTTATTAATACCTATACCTTATCTCCTACTTATAAGTCTACCTTATAGCGATGTTAATTTATATCGGCCTCCTTCTCTTATACCCTTTTTATAATTGCTTAGGTAGTCTCCTAGGCTTTGTATATTCTCTTAGTAAATATCTAGGCCTCTTTATAGCTAAGGCGTTCGCGGGCCGTTATAGGTTCTATAAGTTTATCCTAATTAAAGGATATTTATAGCTTGTATCTATAGAGTAACTTAAATAGCAACATTCCTATACTATTATAAGGGAGCGTAAGCTATATATAGTCTATTATAGGTGGTAGTTCCAACTAGTTATCCTAGTAGTAGTTAATAAAGGGGCAAAGCCACTAGTTAAAATACTGGTTTATAATTTTAGTTTAGCTGTTAGTCTAAGGGTAGAATATAATAGAGAGCTTAATCTTAATTCTAAAGATATGGTAGAATTTGTCCTAGAAGTCTAATATAAATTAGGGTCCGTGGTTAGAGACAATTAACTTAGTAGCGCTATAGTAGTTAGTAGGTTTTATTTTAACTAAGGTACGCCATAGAGACTTAATAGTGGGCTTTACGGATTAGTTATATTTATAGGTTGTTAATATCTAAAACTATAAGCCGTTTTTAATATAAGAGTAGTCCTTCTTCTATTTCTAAATTAGGGTTACCTTTTATAGCTTAGTCGTGGAGGGCTTTTAGGAATTTAGCTATATAATTCGCAATTAAGATATAATTAATTAGTCCTATTAGTTTATCCAGGATCTCTCCTTTTAAGGGTGCTAGCTTATTGGTTCGGAGCTTAGTTCCTTAAGGATATATAGGTTAAGCTATTTAGGACAAAAAATAGTATATATTTAGTGCTAAGCCTTTAGCTTATCTTATAGCTTATTACGGGACACCTCTATAACACCTTATACACGTCCACCTGTTTCCACTAATATAGTAAGAAGAGACTAATCGCAAGATAGTAACCTAATGGCAATTTAATGGCAAATCTGCTATATTCTGCCAAAATCCACCAAATTCTATCAAGTTCTACTAGGACCGCTCCTTAAATCCTATTTTACTCCATGTATATGTCGACTAAGCAACTAAACTAATAATATATACCCTTTCTTCCCGTTTCCCTACCTTCTCTCCTTACATAACGTCTTAACCTTATTATATAGTTTATGTATATAGCTTATTAATATTTACTTCGTTATACATTATTACCGCTTATGCTTGCTCTATAACACTACATTATATTAACCCTATATACTACCCTCTGAAATATAAAACGACCCTAAAGCCCTTATAATACGCCGGCATTATATCTATACTCCGAAAAAATTTAGTAGAGATATAGAAGTCCTTTATAGACGCTCTTATATAGAACTAAGCCATTTTAACTTAACAATAAGCTGAATAAAAAGTATAATACTAATAAATAATTAAGGACCTCTAAGAGGAAATCCGTACCCTTAAGACGCCTATACTAGGACCTTAAGATTAAATACTATCTTTAAAGACGAAGACGCGGGACGAGAGTCCCGAACCTATAGTAGCTATTTACCCTAAACTAGCTACTATACCGTAATAATCTAAACAACTACTAGACCCTCTAATATTTACTAAGAAATAAAAAAAACTCTAATTATTTCTAGGCTAGCTTAAAAATAAGTTAACTAGTAATACTAACTACTACCTAACCAAAGCTAACTAACTCTGCTACGCTATAAGTTAACTAGGAGAAGACGTAGCTAACCTTATTAAACCCTTTTAACTAAACTTAGTATAAAGCCTAGTTGTACTTCTTAAAGCTATATACGGTAACCCAAACCGCTAAGCTATTACTTAGAAGAAGATAAACTATATAACTTAAAAAATAAAAAGCTTCCTAGTATATTTCTCTAAATTTAACTATTACGTAAAAGAAATAGGCTAGAACGACTCCGTGCTAGTTAATGGCCTTATTAAATCCCTAAGTCCTAAACTAAAAACCTCTCTGATAGGTATAGACCTACTAGGAGCCCTTAACGCCTATATAAATGTTATTAATAAACGGTATAATAATATACTACGCCTAATGCCGAAGCCCACTCCTTAATATAATACGATAGCTCCGCAAATATTTACTAAGTTATTGTCTTAGCCTAAGCATCCCAATGCTATAGATATTAATATAGGGACCTTAGAATACGCTCCACTAGAATCTCCTAAATAAGAATAATATATTAAGCTAGGCCTTTGCTTTAAATGCGGAAGCAAGGATTATATCTTAAGATACTACTTCATCCCTATACCCTAACACGACTTACGAACGGCTAACGCTAATAATCGTTTACTGCCCTAATCCTCTAGCTATCGCCCCCAATTATTATCTAGTTATAACTTATTATCTAATAAGTACTATTTATAAGGACGAAGCTATAACTAATATGCTATAAGAACCCCGCCTAGATTGTCTCTAAAAGGAAGGTTTTAGAGCTAAGTCGCTCTTTAAAACGGCGCTGCCTTAGGATCTCGTTAAATATATTAGATATCACGAACTCTAACTTTTAGGACTATAGTATAACCAGTAACTGCCGTTTTTAGTAGAATAATTAATAGGCTAACGCTTAGGTCCTAATTAATACAGAAGCTAGTAGTATAGGATTTATTAATAAGATCTTTATACAAAATAATAGTTTTACTCTAACCCCTCTTAACCGGCATATTAACGTATTTAGATTTAATAGTAAATATACTATCTTAGGCTATATTACCTATGTAGTATTCCTAAGACTCCAATACCTAAACTATAAAGAATTAATTAAACTCTTTATTACCACCCCAGGTTACCTAGTAATCCTTAGATAACCCTAGATAAAGCTATATAAGATAACTATTAACTAGGATAACCTTAAGCTTCTATTTACCGCCTCCTATTATAAGTAGAAGTGCCTTATAACTTACTTCTTAGACTATAAACCGAAATCTGGAAAATCTACTAGGATTTACTAGTCTAAAATTTCTACCTAATTCTACTAACCTAAAAATTCCACTAAATTCCACTAACTTGAAAATTCTACCAAATTCTATAAATATAAGATTTTTACTGACGTCTACTAAGGACCTGGAAATTATACTAAATTATATAAACTAACCCTAACTACTACACCGCCCTAAACTAAGTAGAAGCTTAATATACGAAAGTACTAGAAGAACTAGTATTCTACTATAAAAAAGATACTTAAAGAACCTAACCTTAAATCTAATACCGACTTTATATCTAATACCGAACCTAAAACTGAATAGGAACCTATATAAGAAACTAAGGATAATTTAAGCCCACTTAACACCTTGGATATCTATATAATTAGAGCTACTCCGCTAGTATAATTTGCTAGGAAACTAGAATATACAATCTTCGCTATTACAATAGCCGATATTAAGAAGGCCTTAGTACTAAAGAAGTATACTAACCCCGCTATAAAGGTGCTAATAGAGTACTATAATTATCTAGATATATTCTTACGAAAGGAAGCTAATAAGCTATTAGAACACCGTCTATATAATTATAAGATTATAATTAAAGAAGGAAAACATCCTAGATTTAGACCCTTATATAGGATATCCTAAAACAAACTCTAGGTATTATAGAAGTACTTAGACGAATATCTAGATAAAAGATTTATTAGAGTAAGTTCTTTACCTATAGCCATACTAGTAATCTTTATTAAGAAACCTAGCGGTAGCCTACACTTTTACATAGACTACTAAGCTCTTAATACTATTACTGTTAAGAACTAATACCTAATCCTGTTAATTTAAGAGACACTAAATTAATTAAGTAAAGCTCGCTTCTATATAAAGCTTAATATTATCTACGCATTTAACCGCCTCTATATTATAAAAGGAGACAAATAGCTTACTATATTTTGTATCTAATACGGATTATTTAAGTACTTAGTAATACCATTTAGCCTTATAAACGCCTTAAATTTATTTTAATACTTTATAAATAACACCCTATACCTATACCTAGACGTCTTTTATACTGCTTATATTAACGATATTTTAATATATAGTAATAATCTGGCTAAATACTGAAAATATATTAAACTGGTCCTATAAGCCTTACGCAGAGCCGGCCTATAATTAGATATAAATAAATGCGAGTTTTATAAAATATAAGTTCTATACCTTAGACTTATTATTTCTATAAATGGCATATAAATAGACCTTAAGAAAGTTAAAGTAATTATAAACTAGTAAGAATCTAAGAACGTTAAGGATATAAAGGCCTTTATAGAATCCGCCAATTTCTACTAATAATTTATTAATAACTTCTCCGCCTTAGTTTTACCCCTTATAGCCTTAACCTAAAAAGATAAAGCCTTTATCTTTAATAAAGAATATAAGAAAGCTTTTACTTACCTAAAAATTATATTTACTACCGCACTTATACTCTAATACTTTAATCTAAACTAAATAAGTATTATAAAAGCCAACTTATCTAACTACGTTACTAAAGGCATTCTATCTTAATATAATAAAGAAGGAGCATTATACCCTATAGTATACTTTTTAAAATAACTAAGTCTAGCCAAATATAATTACGAGATCTATAATAAGGAACTATTAGCTATTATTAGATATTTTAAATAATAGCGACCTAAACTAGAAGGCTCCAGATTTCTAATTAAGGTTTTTAGCGACTATAAGAACCTATAATACTTTATAACTATAAAGTAGCTAAGCTACTGTTAAGCCTACTAGTTAAAATATCTGTCCCGTTTCCGATTCTCTATTATATACCACCTAGGTATTTAAGGTTAGAAACCTAATACTCTAACCTAAAATTTATAAGATATACTAGCCTAAGAAGAAGCGCGCTCCTACTGTAATTAGACCCTACTCTATCCCAAACTATTTAAAGCCCCTACTAAAGATCTCTTAGTATATGTCCTTAAAGTAACCGATTAAACTATTAAATAGATTATAGCTGACGAATATCTAAGCAACGAGTTTATTTAAGAGACGCTTAAGCTAATTTAAGACGGCGTTAGACGCTTTAAAAGGATTTCTCTAAGTAAATATAAAGCTTGCGGAGACCGTTTATACTACTAGAACTGTCTAGTTATACCTAACTATAATAAACTTAAGCTTAAGCTCTTTAAATATGTATATAACCTACTAGTGGCCGGTTACCTAGGCTAAGGAAAAACCTTAAAACTACTCTAATAAGAATACTACTAGCTAAATATATATAATATAATATAAAGGTATATCTCTAGCTACTATACCTACCGACGAGCTAAGGCTTTATATATAAGATGTATAACGGCTTTCTAAGGCCACTACCTATTCCGGACTAAAGATAGAAAGATATCTTAATTAACTTTATTATTAATCTCCTTATAAGTAAAGGCTGTATAAATATTATAGTAGTTATAGATTGGCTATCTAAGATAAAATACTTAATTGCCTACCCTAATATATTAGCGCCTACTATTGCCTGATTGTTTCTAGATTATATATAGAAACTCTATAGACTTCCCAAAATAATCGTCTCTAATAGAGGTAGATAGTTTATCTCTATATTTTAGAAAAAACTAACTACCCAACTCTATATTAAAGTACTATTGTTTACGGCATATTATCTGGAAATTGACGGTTAAATAGAATGTATAAATACTATAATAGAATAGTATATTTAGATATATACGTCGTATTTATAGGATAACTAGATAGACTGGCCTATATTTACCGAGTTTACTATAAATAACTCTGTTTTGGAAACTATAAAGGTCTCCCTATTCCCAGCTAACTACGGCCAGTATCCGTAAATGGGTTTTAAACCCTTTAGTAATATTTCTTGCCTAGCTTATTAAGCCTTATAAGTTATAAAGGCAAATAAATTTATAAAAAAAATAGAAGAACTATAAGAGTTCCTTATTAATAAAATAATATAGGCCTAATCTGTTTATAAAGCCGTAGTAAATAAGAACTAAACCCTAGTACTGGCCTATTAAATTAGTAACTTTGTTTGGCTAGATATAAGAAATCTAAATATAAAACAACCTACTAAGAAATTTAATTAGAAGAACGCCAGACCTTATAAAGTTAAGAAAGTTGTCTTTTTTTATACCTACTAACTAAAGCTTCCTAATACGGTTAAAATCTATTCTATATTCTATACGTTAGTCTTCTGCCCTACTACCCCTATATTAGATACCCTACCTAGACAGATCTAGGACCCTCCCCTACTAGTTAAAGTAGATAGTAAGGATAAGTACTTTGTTAAAAGAATTAATAATATTAAGTACGATAAATGGAAACGCCAGTATATATACCTTATAAAATAAAGAGGCTTTAATAAGCCTATATAGGAACTCGTTAACTCTATAGGACTTATATAAGCCGTAGAAGACTTTTATAAACTCTACCTAGAACTACTACAGCCCTATCTCGCAGAAGCTTGAGTTTAAAGGGGGGGTACTATTATAGGATACCTCCGTAATACCTTATACATATCCACCTGTTCCCACTAACGCAGTAAGAAGAGACCGACCGTAAGATAGTAACCTAATGGCAATCTAACGGCAAATCTGCTATATTCCGCTAAAGTCTACTAAATTCTACTAAGTTCTACTAGGACCGCTCCTCAAATCCTATTCTACTCTATGTATATATTAACCGAGCAACTAAACTAATAATATATACCCTTTCTTCCCATTTCCCTACCTTCTCTCCTAACGCAACGTCTTGACTTTATTACGTAGTTTATGCATAAAGCTTATTAATATTTACTTCGTTATATATTATTACCGCTTGTGCTCGCTCTATGACATAGCTCTATATTCTATTCTCTCTAGGTTAGGGTATTAGCCTTAAAATTCTATCTGCTAGGGCGATATATAATTATAAAGAAAAATTAGGAGATTATTTTAGCCTACTAGACCTATTAACTAGTAAGCTGCGTTATTATTATAAAATGCTTAAGGGCTTTATAATTAGTGTAGACTTTAATCTAAAAGTCTGTACTTTTAAGCTCTACACGCTACTAGGATAACAATTATATAATAGCTAGCATTTCCTTATTATAAACCTTATAGTTATACTTAGCTAGGGCTATTGTTTTTAAGAAAAATATAATAGGGTACTACTCGCTATCTAGGTATAGCTATAAAAGAACCCCTACTATTACTTTATTAGATATATCCATTTCTAGCATTAATTTTAGATCTAGGTTATAGTAACGGAAAATTAGGGAGGAGATAAGTTAGTATTTTACTCCTTAAAGGCTTTTATATAGTTATTATTAAAAATAAAAAGTATTGTAACGGGACTCCCGTTACAAGCGCTACGCCGTACGCGTAGCTGGTTCCTTTTCTTGTTTGACGACGTCGGCAGATAGTTTATCCGCCCCAACGCCCTTATATAGATTCAGCCGCAGCTGCGTTCCTGTTAAGTTCTCTAGCAATCCTCTTAAGTCTCCACGACAGCCGTATGTAGCTATCAATTCTACGAATCTGATGCTTGTTCATCTAGCGTTCGCATGTGATACATCGTCATCGTGACAAGTATATTATTCTTAGTTAGTATTACAGAGCGAGGATAAGCGGTAATAATATATAGCGAAATAGATATTATTAAGCTATATATATAAACTGGGTAAAGAAGTCAAGACGTTATGTAAGGAGAGAAGGTAAGGAAATGGGAAGAAAGGATATATATTATTAATTTAGTTGCTTAGTTGATAAGTATATAAAGTAAAATAGGATTTAAGGAGCGGTCCTAGCAGAACTTAGTAGAATTACTTAGACTTGGTAGAATATAGCAAAATACAGTAGATTGCTATTAGGTTACCGTCTTACTATAAGGGATCTTTTAGCAGCTGCCAAGGCTAGCCTTCGGATAGCCCTTGGCATCTCCTTATAAGCTCCTTTAGGCTTACAGCCCTTCCCTCTTTATCGGTTCGTCTCTATACAAGGTATTACTATACCTACCCTTATTACCATATCGTCCTCTTCTATCAACTCTCCTTATAACTTATGCTCGGCTTGCCTGCTCCCTACCTATACCTAGGCAATAGCCTTACACTTACAGTTAATCTCTTTTTACTATGTTAGTAGAAATAGGTAGACGTATATAAGGTATTACGGAGATATCCTATAATAGTACCTCCCCTTTAAACTCGAGCTTCTACGAGATAGGGTTATAGTAGTTTTAAGTAGAGTTTATAAAAGTCTTCTACAGCTTATATAAGTCCTATAGAGTTAATAGGTTCCTATAAGGGTTTAATAAAGCCTCTCTATTTTATAAGGTATATATGTTAGCATTTCTATTTATTATACTTAATATTATTAATTCTTTTAATAAAGTACTTATTCTTACTATTTACTTTAACTAGTGAGGGAGGGTCTTAGATCTGTCTAGGCAAGGTATCTAATATAGGGGCAGTAGGGCAGAGGACTGACATATAGAATATAGGGTAGATTTTAACTATATTAGGGAGCTTTAGTTAGTAAGTATAAGGAGAAACAACTTTCTTAACCTTATAAAAGCCAGCATTCTTCTAATTAAGTTTCTTAGTGGGTTGTTTTATATTTAGATTTCTTATATTTAGCTAAACAAAGTTTGTAACAAAGCCTTGTAGGAAATACTACAGTGGACTTATTATTGGGCCAGGTATATAGGTAAACAGGAAGTCAACAATATAAACAGTACAATATAACTAGTGGAGTGGTGCCTAACAGATTAACTCCAATTGTATTCTAAGATTCACTACAAAGAAAGAAACTATCTAGGTAGGGACTATAGGTCCTTAAATACACAACCTTACGCCTATAAAAGTTCCTGCTCCGTCTACTCTATCTACTCTATTTGCTTTGTTATAGATCTTACAGATTACATAGATTACATAGATTATACTACGTAACTTTGGTTACTATTTCTTATCACATAGTTCCACCAGATCTATCCTGGATTGTGCCCTTATTAACTAACTAGCTTCTTCCAATTCCTCTCCTAGTAGTTGTAATATTATACTTAAAGCATTTGTAACACCATCTCCCTCCCTTTTATCTTTGTCTTTAAAGATTCCTAATATCTCCAAGTTGTCTACTAGAGGTGTAATATCCTTACTTATTATACCTAAAGCTCCTTCTTCTTCCTCTACTGTTCGCCGGTCTCGTACTATTGCTACTATACTGTCTCTAGGTGAGATAATGCCATCTCCATATTCTTATTGTGCGAAAGAGGGGTTGGTTTATATTACGCTAGTAAGTCCCTTATCTCGGCAACCCTCTTCCTATTTAAAGTGCACTAAAGCAAACGTTTAGTTATCTTGTAACGTTTGCTTAGTTTCTAACACTAAGTATACGCGTCTTATTACTCTTAGTAGTCTCTATATTCCTTAAGTAACTTATTTTAGGGTCTTATGTTTAATCTACTGCTGCAAAGCTTAATAACAAGCTCTTAGTGGCGCTAGCTAAGCTTCGCCGCTTATACAACGCTAAGAGGGAGGCTGCTAAAGCTTAATAGCGAGCCTTAGACTCTCGTTTGGCTGCGTCCGCTTAGTTAATCCACCTTTTTTTTTATTTTATTTTATATATATCCGTTGTATTATACTATGTACAATACTGCGCATGCAGCCTTTAGGCTATGGCGCTATAGTTCTAACTACATGAATCCTTTCTAGGCAGCTTAACATATACTAGTAACTATATCCTCCTAGTTTATAAACCCCTAGACTAGGGGCTTATAGCTCCCTAGTAAGTTACTAAGTTGCTACAACTATTTGGTAATAAGAAAACGATAGAAACACTAAAATAAAGTCCTAACGCCTGTCCCTTTTCTTTTACAGTTTATTTCTGTCCTTTTGCTCTCTACTATCTCTCTGCTAGGAGCTTAGTAGGAGTTGCCTCCTTCTAAAGATCCTGCTGTTATTAGCCACTTTCTAGTAGCTATTCTTGTCTTATCTAGAAATAGGCAAAGTACTTCTCTTCCTTTTTTTGTGCAAAATAGCTTTCTTAGAGAGAGAGAAGATCCTAGTTTCTTTTGTATCTCTTTTCTCTTTTCCTTATATAGGCTGCAGTCTAGTAATAGATGCTTAGGGGTTTGTATAGAATTACATTCCCTAAAGCATCTACCTTCTTTATCTTTCCCTATTGTTTTAGAGAAGGATTTAA
>Ga0307507_10004700_pt1 | contig 23674 bp, 21 predicted proteins | sample 7_EM_MG_FD_207223 | JGI IMG/M metagenome (GOLD analysis project Ga0307507, IMG submission 207223) | Populus trichocarpa ectomycorrhiza microbial communities from riparian zone in the Pacific Northwest, United States - 7_EM | ecosystem: Host-associated > Plants > Roots > Unclassified | place...
CCCTCCTAGGCAAAAGAGCCATCAGAAGAGGGGAGAGGGGGTGGATGTCGACGATGAATTCTCATGGTGTTGAGTTTTCAATCGCCGGAGGTGTAGAGGAGATCGTTCGTGTCCCAAATCTCCTGCCCCGAGGGTGCCCTTATATAGGGCTTCTTCCCTCAACCCTAGCCCTGTGTAACTCATACCCTTGCGTCACGCGACTCATGACTCGTAGTGAGTCATAGTGTGAAATCCATCAGCTGACTCGTCCGAGTCAGCTGCGCCCTATCTCGCAACCAATCAAAACTCATAAAACAAGTCATGTGCTCTAACGGGATCACATGCGTAAAACCCATGACTCATAACTATGAGTCATGTGCAAAATACATAAACCACATGACCACAATCGTGCGTCATGTCAAATATCAACCAATAACAATAAACCAATGACACGCTACTGCGTCGTCATGTGAAAACCTATGAGTCAGCTGATCTCATAGTGTGAAAGATAACAAACCGATGACTAATAATTATTAGTCATGTGAGAGTCTGCCTTGCTTAGTCACCGTTTGTGACAGAAAGCCAGATTCTCTGCCATAAACGACATTGACCCAGCATTCTCAGAGGAGTAATGGAAGGTACACCTATCAGTGTTGACTGAGATGTTGATAATACGATCCCTCGATTTGGTTTCGCCTTCGTCACTAATAGTATTGAGATACTAGGACAATTGAATAACTTTTTCAACATCATCTTTGTCCTGAAGATGAGTCTGATCGAGGAGGGTGGTACGCAAGAGATATGGGCTAGGCGGCTTATAGGCAGGTGAAATCTTTTGAAATGGGGCAAGAAAGTATGGCGATTGAGTAAGATTGAACGGAAGGTTGTTCATGTACACGGCTAAGGCAAATGAGAGATCAGCGTCATTCTTTTCTGCAGGAGAAAGGCGTTGAACTCGGCTGGTAATACATGTTTGACGTGCGGCCAGGTTCGATATTCAGATGATTGCCTTACCCTGAAGGCTCATCTGCTCTTGGTATTTCACACATGTAGATAGATGCTCATGTTGACGTGTCAGGCTTTTGGCGAATATCTTTCCACGTGCGATACAGCGAACCATTTCAAGCTATATTAACTTTAGTAAATTCAAATATCAATTGTATTTAATCGTAGAAGAACCTACCTTTTTTCCACTTTCAGGAGGTACAGTCTCGAAAGCGCTGTGCAGCTGGGGGTCCTTTGTAGGGCCCATATTGGCAAATACTGTGTCGGTGGTCTGTAGAGTTTGTTTCCAGTAATAATACTCTTTCTCAAACACTTGATCTGCTAATAGGGAGACAAATTCTCTACCCCACTCTTAGGGCAAAATCTGATTTACAACTAATTATCATTTGGTAAGGACTTAGGGTTTGAGATTTAGGTTAAAAAACTTTAGGGCACGTATGTATTGTATGTATGGTTCTAGAAGACTAGACGTAGACCCACTTTTCACATAGCAACCGTGACAATTTTCGGAGTAACGGCAACCGTAATGCTTGAAATTTGTCTTGGCTTAACCTGTTTTTCTTCCTGCCAAGAACTATAGATTAAAAAAATGGAAAATAAATAATAAAAGTCCCATACCCTACATAGAAGCACAAAGGCTTTATGTGATATGATTTAAGAGTAGAGTCATTCATGAATATCTCTGAAACCATTATCCTCCAGACAATACCAACAGCAGCCAAGTCAATCGAACCATATGCAACAGAGGAAATTAATCGGGCAGATTAGAAAGAAAGGTGTGCATGATAATCTCTATACCTTCTCTTTAAGTGAGATTACAAATCCTCTCTTAATTACTTTTAACTTATGCTAATCCATTTTTTACAACCCATATTTTTAACATATTAAAAAATCCTTGGTCATCCTTAACCTATAATGCCAAGACAAATTTCAAGCATTACGGTTGCCGTTACTCCCAAAATTGTCACGGTTGCTATGTGAAAAGTGGGTCTACGTCTAGTCTTCCGGAACCATATGGTATAAAATTTATTGTCAAAAATACCGTATTTTATAATAATATACGTATTTTTGAAAACCCTACAAGTTTGTCTATCCTTCCGCAACCACTATTGACAGTGAAACCCTTAACCTACAGTGAGCAAACAAAATCAAATACCTGGGACTCCAAAAGTGCTCCGGGCGGTGGAGTGCGACCTCAGGGCCCACGCATATAACACCGCCCATTGGGCTATTGCGGCGATCCAGCCAGTTATCTGATAGTCAAGATATTATTAGCACCTGTATAGCACCCGTAAAAACACTCCCAATGCTGGCAATAAAAGGGTGACTAACCTTCTCTCGCCATGTGTGGAAGTATACGCCCGTCATTAATAGCATCCACCACCACAATCCTAGAAGTGCCAGGACCCCTACACTTTCCCACCCAGCAACCCCCGAAAGGCTCAAGATGGGCAAAAGCTCGCTCCACAAAAACAAGCTAGCGTGAGTAAGCAGAAACACGTGGCCACTAAGATCGTGACCACCGCTCCACTTCCCACCCGCAACCTTACAGGCAGCGCTGGTAAAAACCATTTGAACAGTGCCCATCTCTTCCTTTGCACGCATGGGGTCGGTGTCAACCAGCTGACATTTGCCCCCCGTGACCAAAAATGTTCGATCCATTATCGGTGGCCCAAAAAACCACTGGGTAACTGAAATCCACCAGATAGTTGCAAGGGCATATCGCAACAGCGCTTTAGCTTTCGCCGAAGACCGAAGACGGCTGATGTGTATTAGAAAGACCAGAGTAGTCCATAGCCATCCATACTTGACGAAGAAAACGTTGAAGAAATTGCGTTTGTGGGAGAAGTAGGAGCTGGTCGATGCTGGCGAGGGCGAGAATACGGAGAAGGTCGACCCGGCTATGAGAGTTAAAGGATATATGGATGCTATGAGAATGTCTGTTGGTGAAAATACCAGGCCAGGACTTGGCGAGGTTGGTGATCGGGATGAAGGTTGGGGAATGTTGTCATCGTCGTCGAGTTTTTCGGCTTCGTAGGCAGACGGTTTTTGTGAAGCCATTGCTGGAGCATCAAATGTAGGGGGTGTCTGGTTTTTCCCCCTCTTGTTTTTCTCTGTTTTGTTGTAAGAGGAAATCTGGTGCAGAGTTTGTGGAGAAAATCGTGAGAAGGAGGTTGAAAGGGTTTGCCGCAGGAGGTTCAAGGTCAGGGACTGGGCGTTACGTCAAGGGTGTGGCACAAGTTTTTACAAATGATCAACATGTGGCTTATGAAAGCTCCATGAGACGAGGTGTGGCCGTGCGGTCAACCGGAAACCAGGTGTGATTTTTCCGCCCCCCTTGTGTGACAAACGTTGACCAGCAAGCAAGCTGTTGGCCTTCCCGTAGCACAATAAAATTTGTCGCCCCTTCATGGGCCTTTGGGCGGTGTACGAGCACCCGAGTATCCCTGAAGGTCCTCCCCTATCAGCGGAAGACTCTAAACTACTGGCATAGCATCTCAATTGTCACGCATCACACAGCGCATAAAGATTTAGTTTGCTATCATTGGTAACTGTTTATCACAGACAAGTATTTACATAGTATTATACTAGTATCATACTGTGATTTAGTTCACTCTCAGTGACCGCGTGTCATGTCTCGCTTCCACGAATCCAGCCGAAACTTTTGAGGGAGTGACATCTACTGTTCAGAGTTACAGGCACGGCAAACCATGTACTAGGATTTGCCTAACTATTTCATCCAATGCTGCCAATTGTCTATCGACTTATAGCCTACCGTGCCTAACACTGGTACCATAGATGATTCCTTAGATTAGTTCATCAGTCTACCATTTTGTGTCCTACTTCGTAGGCCATAGCTTTCTGTGTCGTGGGCTACACCTTAACATTTCCCAGACCTAGGGAGAAGGAAGGAAGGAGGGGAGAGAATGAGCTGAAAACAATAAGCACGCCCCTTGTCCTCGTTCAAATTTTATTACCTTAACCTGGATTATAGGAGCTTACCCTTACTCTTAATAGAAAATCTATTGATAATTGATATGAGGGCTAAAAATGGCTCCCCCACCACGTAACCGTTTTTGATATGCATCCACCGACTTGATAGGAATTATTTGCTAGAGGACTGCAGGTACTTATTCTCAAGCGCAAGATCTCGTCATGACATCTTTGCTGCGATTCCAGTCTCTGTGTTTGGCCGCATTTCTCGTGATCTTTCCCCTCTCCTCCTTAGCCATCTCTCAATCACATAGGGCATCTCCCTAAAAAAAAGAAAAAAGTCTCCCGGCACGGGACACGCTATTGTTATCATAATTATTCTCGGGCCAGGGAAAGGGCTACCGGTATCCAAGTCTTTTTGCCCTTCAGACCCCAGTTGCCGATCCCGAGCCCGAGCGCAAATTTTATCAGAGCCCCTTCAATTTAGAATCTAGACCCCATTCTCTGGGTGGACCCTTTTAACGGCCTCCATCCCCGTGTTTCAACCCCCCCCCCCCAACTACGGTAACCCAGCTTAAGAGACACAGAGGAGCAAAAAGCGTCAATTCACATCCTCTCATTAATCAGGAACTCCTTTCCATCGGTTTTTGCTATTTTCCGCTGCTTTTCAAGCATGGCGGCGATTATACCCCGTTCTTTCCAGCGGAGTTGTCGCTCCTTACTTTTTCGCGCTAAGAGCTCGCAGCATAAGTTGTTGCTCCCCTGTATCTGGCAACAGAAGCGCTGGAATCATCGCAGCAGTGTCGGAGGTGGTAACGACTATCAATTTGGTCCCAGCAGTGACTTGTCGCCACAACCGACCACACAGAAATGGGGACACGTCCAGGATATGGCGGCGCCGGGAGGTGACCAGACTGGGGGAGGAATCCGCGGGAGTGGAATGTACCACGGATCACCCGACAATGGCAATGGAGGAGGTAGTGGGGGAGGAGGGAGGAACCCTCCTAAAGGAGAGGATAAAAAACACAAATTCAAAGGGACTGCGTGGAAAATATTTGAATCTGCTGCCACAACTGGAGCATCCCTCGCTATATTAGGGTATGGAAACGGTCTCTAATGTCGACTGTTATGGTGATCCCGATAACTGATACTCTAGAAAATTTACCTCTAGATTAGCCGGATATACTTATCACAAGTACTACAAAAAACTCGTCCTACAGAAAATCGATAACGCATTCAAAGAAGGAGATCCGGCATTGATCATGGCTACGGCTGGCCACAGTGAAGATGAAGAGCCATGGTACCCCGAACCTTTCGACTCTTCCACAAAACACCCCACTCACTTTCTCCCGTAACCCAATCCTCTTCCTTTCAAGCGTTTCTGCAATTTGAAGCCTTTTGGAATTTCTTGCATACTGCTCTTCGATGTCCCGTCTAGGGATATTTACCCCAAGTTGACTACTTGGTCCCTACTTGCCCGTTGTTGATACTTAAGGTTTTGAGATCCGTAGCACCTACAGGGACTAATATTTATGCTTCTAGGGTAATGTTAGAGGCACAAGGCAGAATCGACAACATTATAAATGGAGAAGAGCAAGGACACTATTATCTACTCATTGGAGAGAAGGTGATAACCTCCGCATGAATGGAACCTGTGATGCCCGACGCTGAATTCTTCAAAAGGGAACCGGAAAAACATCAATGTTACTTGCGTAAGTACATGATCTCTTATCTAATTTTGTAGACGCTCAGCTAACATCTTCCTAGCGCGATGCATAAAACCAAAGGCGAGGCTTGCTCTGTGATGGAGGCCCATGGAGACCCTGAAATCTTCCGAATCCGACTTGGCAAAGCTCTTGATTTTGAATTTGTACCATCGCCCTATCCATCAAACTCATTGCTTTGATACTGAGATCCATAACAGCATGAAGATTATATCGGCTCTCTGTTTTCTATCCGTGGACCTCGCGACACAACGGCCCTCCTTGACATCGAGCGCGCACTGAACAAACTCGAAAAGGTAGCATTAACACGCAGAAAGGCAACCGGTAAACCTCTCATCATGATTGTCAATAGCATGCATTTATTACGCAGTGATGAAGATGGGAAAGATCTACTGGACTTATTGCAACAGAAAGCGGAATCTTGGGCTGCTAGTGGGTTGGTTACTATGGTCTTTAATAGTGATGATTACTGGTGTGTTTCCCCTAATTGCTCGGTTTATTCCACGGTAGGGCTGATGTGGTGGGATAGGGTTTACGAGCGTCTGAAGCAGAATGGATCAAGAATGGAGCTCATATCTGTTAAGGACCTCTCTAAGGAAAAGGCCATCACAGCGCTGAAAAATTTCCGAGCAAAACACAAGCATGAAATAGCAAGCATGGACGTCTTGGAACGAGTATATGAACTGGTGGGCGGAAGACTCGCCTTCTTGAACAAAGTTGCACGGGAAGAGGATATGATAGCCAAATGCAAGGAAATCTGCGAAATTGAGAAAACTTGGCTATTGGTTTGGTCACCACTTTACTGCTATCACGTTGGCCATTACTGATCGGATTTCTGTACCAGAACAAATGCGGTCTTCTTGGTACCGCCATGGACGACGATGTCATGGACCAACAGAAGTTTGCATCTTCCGCTATGGTCCTCGTCAAGCATTTGGTAGACATGGAGCAAGAGAGTGCCGGTGAATGCGGTCATTACAACCCCGAGATTGGCCACGAGCTACCCGAGGTGCCGCTCTATAGGGCCCGGCAGATCATGACCCGAGCAGAATTCATTCAGGAGTTTGACCACATCAATATTTTCACCATTGATTCTAAGGCAAATGTTAGAGCCGATTCGGTGCCCATGCAGAATGCCTTCCGGGAAGTTTGTAGCGAACCCGGCTTTGCTCAGTACTTGGCAGAGACTCTTGACAGAATTAGTGACATTGAGAGCTTGGGTAGAACAAGAGAATTGACCATTAAGGCAAATATTTTGAAAACTTCTCCACAAATATTGGTTTACAGTAAATGCTAATTTAGTGAACAGGATCTTTGGCATGGCGGAAAATACAACATGACAGTCAAAGGCTATAAGGGCAATGTTGAGAAATCCGTACATTTCGATGTTACTCCTGGCGAAAAAGTGAAAGAGGGAGAAGACGACCCTTAAGGTGAGCAATTTCCATGAGCACATGGTAAATTCTATACCCACTATTATTCCTAGACTTGACATTTGTTGGACGCCACCGCCACCTACACATACTGTACGGCGCCAGCAGCAATCTACGGTCCATACCCACAGCCATTCTGAGTGGCTCGAGAGTCGACTCACGTCCATCTACTCACTTACTCGAAAAAGCGCACTCCCTTAAACAGTTTCTCTATCGACCTTTCCTTACATCCCCTTTGGTTTTTTTCTCCTTGCTCTTCCTTTCTTATCAGAACATATATACCATGCCATCCTTGCTCCGTAGTACAGACTCGTGGCTGGCGTTTCGTTACTTCCTCCTTTCTTTTTTTTTTTTGCCTCGATTCATCTCGGCATTGCAATGGAAATGGATTATTATTTTTTTCCCTTCTTTCGGTTGTTAAACCCCTCGGATTTATTCATAAAATATAGAAAAATCCATAGCAAGTACAGTACAGTACCCCAAAGTATAGCTTAGAAAGTTGAAACGTCCTCGAAAATGGAATTTACAAGCAAATTATAATATATTATTAAGGTCATTCATTATAGGAAGGCAAAAACACAATTCAAGACTCCAAATTTGGCCTGCTCATAAGAGGAAAATTCTTTAACCAGCTTGAACATCTTCACTATAGAAGACTCTCTGGAGAGGCACAGAAATTATGGTTTAACATCAAGGTTCTCATCCATTCGAATGTAGTGTTAGATTCCTCTCTACCTCTACACCTAGAGGTGGAAGCACTAGGGAGGTAAAGGGGTCTCTAAGTACTAGATTTCCATAGCTTCACTAGATGGTGCCATGTCCCGCTGGGGTTAGTTCGGGTTCGTCTCTAGGTAAAAGTGCAAACGTTTGGCGCCGAAAAGTGCCCAATGCCCAATGGAGAGGAAAATACAAGGGAAGAAGCCTGTTGCGATGGAAATGGTGGATGTCCTGTACAGTACATATACCGGTAGAGGTCCGGGGCTTCGAGTAAAATTCGGCGGAAATTCAATACCGGCAATCATTGGCAAACTGAGAAAAAAGTTCGTTTTGAGGAAATGGAAATCCCCAGCGGGCTGAGATTCCCGGACGGCATCAACAGCGGTGAACAGAGAGACAATGAAGAGCCAAAAGTTTGACCGGGACGGTAGATAAAATCTACTCTATGGACCCGGGAGTGTTTGGTCATCATCTTATCCCCTTCATACACGTCCCGATCACCATGTCAATACTTACAGTTACAGTGCACTGCTTGTGCACAGATAATTGCCGCTCGTGATTCGTTGAGTGTCTTCGCTTTCGATGAATTTTCGTGATTCCACCATACCCCACGGCTACCGTTTTCCCTTGCACACCAAAAAGGATTTACCGAAGACCGCCAGAAAAGGTTTGCGCGGAGGGAGGGTTAAAGGTTCCGCCGGTCCATTTTCGCCCTGGTTTCTTGTGGGCGCCTGAGGGCTCCTGGGAGAAGGAAGACTAGAAGAGAAAAAACAGTAGCGGCAGCACTAAAACACACCGACATTGGAGCGGGCACAAAAAATTTATATATTCGAACACTTTTTTTTTCTTTCTTCAAACGAAAAATCATCTTTCTCATTTCTTTTCCTCCCTCACCGACCTTTCGAGGAAAAAGAGAAAATTTACCCTTCTACTCCAATTCCCTTTTCATCCTACTTTTTCTCTTCCTTTCTTCTTGGGTCTTCCTCTGAGTCGGAAAAGAAAAAGGTTCATATCACTCTGTGACTTCTGTGCCGAAAGGACCGCGGAGCCTCGATCTGTGATTCTTATTTTCAGTATTCGACGTTTTTCTTCGTCTCACCCTCATTTCAACCCACTCTATCACTATGGTAAATACATCTGAGGAGATCCGTGCTGGAGGTGAGGCTCTCAATGCGAGTGAGTATTTCCTTTCACTCAATCGCTCAGCTTCAATTTCTCGCTTCCAATGGAGTCCCTGTTTGCGGGGAGCGAACCCAGGGGTTGTTTCTACCCAGAAAACGTTTAAACTAACGAGGGAACACCGTCACCAATAGGCTCTAACAAACTCACTTCTCAACCGATCACCGAAGGAGATGGGAGGGAGGGGACCGCTCAGGACGAGGCTGCTGTCCCTCAGCTTCATGATCGTGAGTTGCCAACCCATATGTGAGACACGCGGGGTAGATTGCTATGGCGGGGTGTTTTTTTTCTTCTTTTCTTTTTTTCCTGTCGAAATAGCATCGCCGCGCTGGACTGAGACAATGCAATGGGCTAACTCTTATGGATTCATTAGTTTTCCAACTGACCGTCAAGCTTCCGCACCATCCACATAGCATGCAAATAATGGTGCGTCGTAAATCATAGACAGATTGCAATAAATATTATTGAAATTTCTTATTTTCTTCCTGTTCCTTATTTCTAACCAAGATCTCCCGTGTAGGTATCAGCCTCGGAACAAGTCCAGGACATCCGTCAGTCAGTCATTGAGTTACCAGACACCTTCCAATACACATGCTTTCACCTTGCGCACAACGGCACTCGGATTAGCGACTTCGTTGAGCTATCAGACGTTCCAGGAATCACACCCGACTCTGAGCTGATTCTGGTGGAGGACCCATATACAGAGAAGGAGGCTAGATTGCATTTATTACGAGTACGGGAGTTGATTGGTGCTGCTGGGCCCCGTATAGATCTTGTCAATGGGATCAATGCGGGTCTATGTTTATTTGACGGAATCGAGGTTGAGGAGGGAAATGATTCCAAGAAGTCAAGCACTGAGGGCCTTCAACCTATGGCTAACTTTGACTTCGATGCACCGGCTTCACTGGATCAATTTCTTCCAAAAATTCCGGATACTCAAGCGCCAAAGTGTGTCAAGAGCATCGCGTTATCTCCTTGGAACCCCCCACCGCACCACCTCCGCCAGAAAGGACACTTGATTTACATTCAGGTTACTACACTTGAAGGAGAACAATTCCATATCACTTCGCACGTATCTGGGTTCTACGTCAGCCGGTCTAGCAGTAACAAGTTTGATCCCGCACCTAAGCCCGCTCCCAAGGATTCCTCTGCGCACTCGTTAATCACTCTCTTGGGGTTGATTTCCCCATCTTTCAATAAGGAATTCCATGCGCTGCAAGAATGGAATGCCAAGAAAGAAGCTTTGGTCACTTTTGCGCCCACAAATGCTATTCCGGCAGCCCCATGGTTGGTTCCGGGGCCAGATACCAAATATTATAATCACCAGTCTGACGTTGCCCGCCCTCAAGAAACCTATTTGATCGCTGGAACTGAGAATGTTGATTCCCTCCGTGACTTCAATGAGGAGTTTCAATCTACCCGGGAACTTCCGAGGGAGACTGTACAGGAGCGTGTGTTCCGCGAGAGACTTCTATCCAAGCTGTTCGCCGATTACACAGACGCTGCTGTTCGTGGAGTTGTTCTGATTGCTAAAGGCGAAGTGGCTCCGCTAAACCCTACTGAAGGGAGAGATGCGCAGATTTATGTTTATAACAACATTTTCTTCTCATACGGTGCGGATGGTGTCGGAACATTTGCTAGCGAGGGTGGTGACGAGGCCGCTCGGGTGGCTACTGGAAAGGATGTTATGGGCGTCAAGTACGTTAACGGATTAGATATTCCGGGCCTGTCCACACCCGGAACTGTCGTTGTAGACTACCTTGGAAGAAGGTTGGTGGCCCAAAGCATCGTGCCGGGGATCTTCAGGCCACGAGAGGAGGGCCAAAGCCAGATTGATTATGGTGGTGTCGAAGGCAAGGACGTTGTTGCTAATACTGAATCATTTGTTCCGCTTTTTGAGAAAATGAGTCGGGCTATGAGGGTTAAGAAGCATAACGTCTGGGACAAGGAAGGAAAGAAACATGAGCTTGTGGCCTCTGTTGAAACTAAAGGTTTACTTGGAACGGACGGGAGGAAGTACGTTTTGGACCTGTATAGAACTACACCTCTGGATGTGGACTTTTTGGAGAAACATTGGAAGGGGGTCGAGGGTGAAGAGGCGGATAAAGGGTATCCCCACAGGATGGCCGTCCTCAGGCCAGAACTTGTAGAAGGTTTTTGGAAGTCTAAGATGCGGGAGTACGTTACCGCCGAAATGGAGAAGCGAAAGGTGGCCAAGGAGGAGGAGCAAAAGAACGCTGATGAGGCGAAGACCGACGCTGGGGAGGGCGAGGGCGAGGCCAAGGGTGAAGATTCTGAGAAGGTTGTTTCCACGAAAACCAGTAAAACAAAGTTGATACTGACACTTTAGAAAAGAAGCCCGAGGAACCGGACAACAGTATTGACATTTCTGGCTTTGAATTCTCACTCAATCCTGATGTCCTCTCCGGCCAACAACCGGAAACGGAGGAGGAAAAGGCCCAAATGGAGAAAGACGAGAAAGACGTCAGAGATGCTTGCGATTTCCTGTTAACAATGGCAATACCAAGATTGGTAAAATTTCCCTCAGTCTCGCCGAAAACTCCTACTCAGCTAACGTGCATTGTCAGATATCCGATTTGGCCGAAGGCGAGGTCGGATCACCCATGGACGGCCATTCTCTCTCCCGTCTCATGCACAAGCGGGGCATTAATGTTCGCTATCTCGGTATTATCGCCTCTTCAGCGGATGAGGAAGGGACTAAATTAAACTCCATTAAAATCCTCGCCATTCAAGAGATGGTCTCTAGGGCATGTAAGCATGTTTTAAATGCCATGCTCCGCGGTCTCGCCGGTCCCTTGGTCCCTTTCTGTGTTTCGCATTTCCTTAACTGCCTTCTGGGAGCTGAGCACAACCCCAACCCTAAGGTTATCCCGGATGTGAGTCTCTGGAAGCTGTATCACGATGCCGACTTTGGTTTCGAGAAATTGACTATCGAGGGTCTCCGGGCGAGCATTGAAAAGGAAGTTAGCAAGAGGTATCGGTACGGTCTTCAAGAGGATTGGGTCAGCGGCATCAAACATCTTCAAATGCTTCGGGAGATTGCTCTCAAGTTTGGTCTCCAATTGAAAATCAAGAATTATGAATTTGGCGCTCCCAAATCCACATCAGAGACCGCAAATATCAATAGTGAGACATCACCATCCACTAATGGAAACCCAAAGAGCAAGTCGAGCAAGAAGAAGTCGCCCGTAGCCTCGATACACGAGGCGTCTGTACCCAAAGTTCCCTCAACATTCGATCCCGAGGATATTATGAACGTTGTACCAGTTGTCAAGGATTCATCCTCTAAGGTACTCTCTGATTGATTTTAGCGGTTTAACCTTGATCAGCTAGTTGCTTACTAACGCGATAATGCTGCAGAGTCTGTTGGCTGAGGAGGCTCTCGAGGCCGGCCGCATGTCGCTCATTCAAGACCACAAGGAAATGGGCCAAGAGCTCCTTCTCGAATCGCTTTCGTTGCACGAGCAAATCTACGGGGTGTTGCATCCCGAAGTAGCCCGTGTTTACAACACACTTTCCATGCTGTATTACCAACTAGAGGAGAAGACAGCTGCTGTAGAATTGGCCAGAAAAGCGGTGATTGTATCAGAGAGGACATTGGGAATTGATTCGGCTGAGACGCTGCTCAATTACCTCAACTTGGGACTCTTTGAGCACGCGAACGGAAGTACCAAGACAGCACTGGCCTACATTAAGCATGCACTCGGTTTCTGGAGGATTATATACGGCCAGGCACATCCCGATTCGGTCACGACAATGAACAACGTTGCAGTAATGCTCCAAGCATTGAAGCATTACACCGACTCCCGAAAGTGGTTTGAGGCATCCTTGGCCGTTTGCGAATCCATCTTCGGGAAACAATCCCCGCATACGGCCACGCTGTATTTTCAGCTTGCGCAAGCTCTTGCCCTCGACCACGATTCCAAGGGAGCTGTCAATAGGATGCGCGATGCCTACAACGTCTTCCACGCGAAGCTCGGACCGGACGACCGCAACACTAAAGAAGCCGAGAGCTGGCTCGATCAGCTCACTCAGAACGCAGTGCTCCTAGCGAAGCAGGCAAAGGATATCCAGGAGCGCAAGAAAAGGGGATTCTCAATGACACCGCACGTAACTATGTCGACCCGCCCGCAGCCCCAGGTTGGGCAAGGGTCTGTCACTCCGCACGGAGTAGCTGAATCAACGACCTCTGCGTCTGGGTTGGGGAGAATGGACTCTAGGAGTATCGACGAACTCATCAAATTCATTGAGGGTAGCAGCGAACCGGCGGCTCCAAAGAAGAAGAAGCCTACAAGAGCTAACCCCAAACGGCGCGGGGGTGCTGCTGGTCCCGGGCCCAAGAAATAGAAAAGCAGGTACAGATCCCACCTGCAGGCAGTTGTTGAAGGCCGTATAAGGGGGATTGCAGCAGAAGATGAAAGTTTGTCATATTAAGTACAGGTTTTGAATTCCCCCGATAAAGTCTTTTTTTTGCTTCTCACTATGGATCCACTAATCTCCTCCTTTTCTGTCTACTTCTGTCCGCTTGCTTTCTCCATTCCTTTCTTGATTTCGTTCTCGGCGATATTCTAGCTTTCCTATTTTTCCTTGTTTGTGGGTACCGTGTATAGGCTTTTCCTTATTTCATCTTTGGTACGAGGGGAAGGTTGGATGGGGACTGTTGGAACATTGTTGGCGGTGAATTGGGTTGAGCCTGGTGATAAAAAAGGGGAAGAAAAGAAAGGTTTACACAAAAGTTTACTCGATTTGGGATTATTTTATATTTGTGTCTTTTTTCTGAGGCTATTATTATTATTCTTTCTTTCTTTCTTTGGGCTTTTTCTTTTCGCCGTCTCTCCTTGCAGTGCACTATAGATATTATCTTTTCCTTTTTCTTGGATTGTATAGTACTTTAGTGGGCATCATATCATCTCTTCTCAGTCTTTAAACTCGAAGCTACAATCTTGCTCCCCCTCTGTCTGTCTGTCTGTCTCGTCCAGCAATGTCCTCCCCACAAAATCCAACCCGCGGTACTGTGCCGTACCCTATCGTGATTCACGCATAAAAATAGGGGCGGTGGCCACATCTACAAGTACCTTATCGCCCACTCGCTCGCTTCGAGCCCCTTCGTAGGGATAAACCACCCTTCACGATACGCTACAAGTACTTGTACGTTACAAGCACCGGGTCCCCGGAGTGCCGGTTCACACCCCGTCTATCCATTGCTTGCACCAGAGCACCGCGAAGTACGGTACACAGCATCAACCTCTCGAAAGTACCATACATACCCGCCCAATAAGGTTTTCGAGTGATACTGCATGGCATGGCATCGCGCACCGTGTCCTGTGATATCCACACACTTACAAGTGCCTTCCGACAGTGAAAAAGGGCACAAAAACGGATGGGAAAAAAAAGAAAAGAGAAAAGGAAAGGAGGTCTGGTCCGACCCCTGCTCCGATTGCTGCGGGAATGTTTGGTGGATCCACCTTTTTATTATGGAGGGGGGAGGGGAGGGACGGGAAGTGCGTGCCTGTGTTGCGAAATGGGGAGGGATCTATGTTTTGGTTTGCGCTGGCTTGGTGACTTGACTTGCAGGACTGTGGAGGGAGCGTGAGGGAGATACCGGTACTCTTACGGAAGATACAAGTAGGGTATGGCGGTCTTTGGTGATCCCCTGGTTGTTTGGATGGATGTGAAAATTGCTCAGCTCAAGTATGAATGGGAATTATGCGGGAAGTTCTCCTGTTTCTGGCGTTGCTGAGTATAGTACTGTACCGTACTGTACTGGCCTATTTCCACCATCATTATTACAGTAACCATTAGTTTGTTCAAACTTGCCTGTTACAAGTACTTGTAGAAGCGGCTGTATGTATGATATGTATCAGGCAGGCAGGCAGGTACCGGTGTGAAGCTCCTATGTAAATGCATGATGGGGTACAAGTGGGCGACCGTACGCACATTGGGGAATTGACCGTCCTCCTTTGGCGCCCATACTGAGCACTATTTTACCGGTACACGCAGTAGCAGAAAGCGGAAATTGGGATCGCCCAGAAGGGTCCTCCTTCCATTCCTTCTTTTTTTTTTCCACTCTTCCTGTGTCGTCCGTGACTTTCCTATCCTGCCTATTGGTGAAACGCAGCGGACGACTCCGTTCCTTTGCTCTCGTCGGCCCGGTTGGTGGAGTTAGATTACTTGGCGTGGATATTTGCCCTCATTTAGTTGGATTGGGAAGGTCTTGGAAGATAAGGGAGAGATCAGCACAGTTGCCGTTGTGATTTTTTTTTTTTTTTTTCCTTCACACTTTTTGTTGATTGTTACTTGTTTAGAGTGCAGATTTGGCTTGTTCTGCAAGGAAAAGTGGCTAAACGGGGGTTTTTTTTTGTTACCCGGAGCAGTGATGGGATGAAGGATATTTCGATTGAATGGATTGGGTGTGTGTGCTCAATACTGGGATTCTGGGATTTGGTGCAGGGATGGGAAATTGAGGGTGATTGGCTTTGCAGTTTGTGGATTGTGGCCCGAGATTGAGAGAGAGAGAGAGAGAGAGAGAGAGAGGAGAAACCCTTTCTCTCCATCTCTCTCTCTTCTCCCCATCTCTTTCCTCAGGCTAATCCAATCTTGGACCCCTTGCCCCCTATCCCGATTCCAACTCTCAATGCCTATAAGGATGGCCCTGAGTCCCCCTTCCAGTCTTCCTCTCTTTCCTTCCCTCTTCACCACTCACAGTCTACGCGTCCAACCCGCTCTCCCAGTCACTCTTTTAGTAAACCCCCCACACTCTTTAAAAAAAAAAAAGCTCTTTTTACCTTAATTTCTACACTTCCCACTTTTATCTTCCTTAAGGAATTATACCATTTTTTTCACAACACAAACAATCAAAATGCGTTTCTCTACCATTGCCGTTTCCGCCGCTGCCTTCAGTGCCACTGCCATGGCTATTCCAGGCTCTGTTGTCTACCAGACATCGGTCGTCACCATCACTTCTTGTGCGCCTGAGAAGACCAACTGCCCTGGGAGGTCGTCTACAAGCGCCCTGGAGGCTGTCAGCACTGTCTCTCCTCCTCCTGTCGTGACCCCTCCTATTGCCACTCCTCCCGTTGTCACTCCTCCTGTTGTGACTCCTGGCTGCCCAGGTGGCCCTCACGTATGTTCTCAAGCCAATTGATATGAATTTATAGAGCGATTTGCTAATATGGATTCAATCAGTGTCCTCCTCCCCCAGTTCCCAGCTCTGGCTACAGTCTCCCTGTCCCCGTCCACCCCAACAGCACTTTCGTCCACCCTGTTCCTTCCGTCAGCAAGCCTGCCTGCTCAGGTGGATATAACTGCCCTCCTGTTGTCACTCCGGTCTGCTCTGGTTATCAGGTTAGTCCTTGTGGTTAAATTCTGCGTAATGGATTAGTTAGCTAATTGTGATTCCAGTGCCCATCTGCCACTATGACCGTCAAGCCAATCGCTAGTGTCATGCCAGGAACCGGCCTCCCCTATGTTCCTTCTGGAACTGGTGTTCCCTACCCACCCAAGAACACTTCCGTTCCAGTCCCAACCACCCCACCAACCTTTACTGGTTCCGGTTCCATCCAGAGCTTCTCTATCTTGGCCGTCGGTGCTGCTGTCGCCGCTTTCTTCTTGTAAGCAGCGAGCGCTCCATCGACCGCTTTGATGATGGATGACTTTTTTATCAGCTATCTCACTCTTGCTTTTGCTGGGAAAAACATTCAAATGGGATGAAATGGCTTTCAATTCTCTGGTTTGGTTGGCTTTGGTACTGGCAAACGTGGTGTGGTTGTAACTTACATAAGGGGTGTTGGTTCGCGTTTTGTGTAATTTCTAGTTGTGAATTATTTGGGTTCTCCCTTTTCTCCTTATTTTTTTCCGTTATAGATTCCTGGTCTTGAAGGTCGTGAGTTGGAATAGTGGGTTTTGAGAGCTTGTAGGGCGGGTGAAAAATAAGCCCTTGTGAAAAAATATTTCTTTGTGCACTTTTTGTGTTTATTACGACACCATAATTAAGCTGTGCTTTTCTTTTTTTGTTCGGTTGACTTGGCACTTCGGTAATCTGGATCGTGATCTGGTCTACTCGAGTAGACGAGCTTGGGACGGTGCCGCCCTTAGTTTGTCCTACCACTGCATGCTCCATTTTCTTGAATTGTCTCAGATTATTGCCATGTCTGGTACGACCGCCGGGACGTAGCCCATCTCCCCTGTTCTGGAAGGAATTTGTGCTACGAGGTTGCTCTGGAATGTGGGCACTTTTTTGCACTTTTTTTTGTCGTGAACCTGCATTATCCTCAGGAGAGTACGGGAGTGAGAAGTTATGATGTGAGGTTCCGAAGTGGTAGGGCTAAGTAAGAGTGCTTGCTGCTTGTTTGTTTATTTTGCTTGTTGCTAGAGATGGGTAACGGACGTGGTCCTTGCAAGAGGGGGAGTGCGCGCTTCTCCAGTATCATATTTATTATACTTCCAGAAACACTGCTCCCTTCCCTGCCCACCCCTCTACTCTGTAGAACGCAGTTTATTTACCCACCTATAATCATTAGAGCCTTGGTGAAACGAAATTCCACTTTGCCGGAGATTATTAGTCTGGGATTTGCTGCTATCCCTCCCCCAAGTGTCAATACGGAGGTACAGCCCATAAGTATTGTATATTTTACTAGCAGGGGTGTTCGGCTAGCGTTGGGTAAAGGTAACGAATTGGGTATAAGTGGAGCAAATGGGGTATGGTAGCTACCCAATTCACCCCGTCACCCTTGCCAGCACAAACACCCCTGCTAGTAAAATATACAATATTTATGGGCTGCGCCTCCGTAAGTAAGTTAGTGCCGAATTTCCCTCCTTCCCTCCATCACGCAAAAATGCAAATGACTTGCTATATACTGTACAGTACTACTGATGCTATTTACAGTACTCATCTACTAAATGCGGGTGTTCACGCGGACCCGATCGGGGTTTTACTTTATTTTACAAAACGTCAGAGAATTACGAGCATTAGGGTATTATACTAGCTCATCCTGATCAGTCCTAAGCGTGCCAACCTGGAGGCAGATATTAGTTTTAGTCTATCCCTGATAAAGTCTTAGCGCTTGGAAGTACCCTACGAGTACATTATTTATTATTATAATTGGAGGGAATGAGATGGGATGAGATGAGATGAGATGAGATGAGATGGTCTTGCTTAATAAAGGAGGTGTGATAATTATGATGCGACGTCTTGGAGCCGATGGGGATATATAGTACCGGTAATATTATGGCAAACATGTTCCTGGAAATGATTGTTTTTTTTACAATATAATATCATATCATACTTTTTTGTTTGTCCGAGTATTGTTAAATAATGGGCTAAATGCTCGTCATCCTCGCTCGCTACGACTACCGTAGTAGTTAATACCCTGAAAAAACCCCCACCGCGCTTACACACACTGCCAGCTCAAGTAACAATTCATATCATATCATAAGCACCATTTCCCGAAGGCAACAAAACTACCGTACATGACTACCGGTAATCCAAGAGTCTACTGTCATCATCATCACCATCAGGTGCATTGAATGCCGTATACACACACGCGGTCATGTGAATCTACTTGTCATGCGTAGTATGTATAGGGGGTAGTACCCGATACCGCTATCATACATACATACTGTAGGTAGGTAGGCAGGTAGGCAGTCACCAGGCGAAAAAGTCTTGGTGAACACAGTAATTTTTTTTCTTTGCTTACTTGTATCCCCCCCCCAAGTACAGTTATCATACTGGTATATAGTATGAAATTTGTTGCTTACGGTATGTGAAGGGGGAGACCGTTCAAGCAAGAGGCAAAGTCGGGCGCAACACTCAGGAGCCTCCTCCTCATATAATACCAGTAGTACGAGTACTGGTAGTATAAGGAGGCCCAATACTCAAGTATTATACCGTAGTCTATTATACAGTACGGTATTCCTAGATTACCTTTACCTTCACCATTTACTTGCATTAATTTTGTGATTTATGGTTCTATATGGGTTATAGGAAGCTGTCTTGCTTGCTAGTCATGGGGTACAGTACTGTACACGCTGGAGGTGTGCTACAGTATCATAGGGATATGGTTCTACTAAAGTAGCAGTACACCAGACTTACCCGAAGAGAAACACTAATGAAATTAGTGTATTTCTTTGATTGGACAGATTCAACCTCAGAGGAGAAAGTGTAATGCTATCACATGACTATGAATGTTGGTTAGTAAATACCGGTATTGATATAAGTGCATTACTTCACAACTATTGGTAACATCATTGTGTATACGGCATTCAATGCACCTGGTGGTGATGATGATGATGATAGTAGACTCCTGGATTACCGGTAGTCATGTAGCTTTGATGCCTTTGGGAATGGCGTTCATGATATGAATTGTTATTACTGCGCTGGGGTGAGTGAGTGAGCTAGATGTATGAGTGTGGTCCTCTGTGGTATGGTAGCAGTGTGAGCGCGCGCGGTATTAACTACTCGTGGCGAGGATGACGAGCGTTTGGCCCGTTGTCTGACAATACTCGGACAACAAAGAAGTATGATATCGCAAGAAAACAATCATTTCCAGGAACATGTTGCCATAATAATATTATTACCGGTATATTATATTCCCGTCGCCTCCCGGAGGTCGCATCATAATTACCGTATCATACAAACCGACTTTCACCTCCTTTATTAAGAAAGACCATCTCATCTCATCTCATCTCATTTCATCTTCCTCCAATTAATAAATAATGCAGGGTGCACCCAGGCGCTAAGACTTTATCAGGGATAGAACTAATTTCTGCCTACCTCCAGGTTAGCCTTGTCGGAAAGAGCCAATCGTGAAGTGACCGACAAATGGCCCAACGGTCAAACACACGAACTAGACTAGGGGCAGACTACAGTACTAGTAAAGGGCAGGTATATAAGTTAATCAGAAACTCCGTTCGCTCGTCCTCATCTAAACCAACTGAACAAAACATAAGAATATAATATTAAAGAGTATAAGGAAATTATTTTGCCCATTCCATCGTTCACCACACTCATCCATTTTACTCCAAGTATGACCCCATTTGCCTACGTAAGTTAATTTACTTCTATAATAGTGATAAAGGAAAGATATGACCATAAAACCATCTCCATCGATCCTTTCATCCCCTCCCCTTTCAACTTCAGAAAAAATGAAATCACTAAAGACATTTTGTAATATTTCATCCTACTTTTCCGCTTGCATTCACTCGCGTATCTTTTGTCCGTCAAATATCCACTTCTGTCAAATTCTGACAGGCACGCTGTGGTTTCTAGGTGGGGGAATTGTAACCTTCCGATATATACTTATTCATTCATTCATATTTAGGACCGATTAGGATGAGCTAGTAAGTATACTCGTAATTCTCTGACGTTTGTAAAAAAAAAAAAAAAAAAGACGATTGGGTCCGCATACACACACCCGCATTTTGTAGATGAGCAAATAGCATCAGTAGTGGTGTAGCAAGCCATAAATATGAAAAAAATGTGAAAGAAATATATTATACCAGTACATCACTAACAAGTTGCCTTACTAAAGCGCTTTATGGATTCTTTTGCATGGGATAATTAGAAAAAAGCGAAGCACTACTAGTATATAGAGAAGTAAATATAAGGAAATCATCGGAGTGTAGGAATGCGTACGTGGCATATATGTATTATATGCATTCCTGGAACAAAAGTACTCGAGTAGACCTTAGGGCATTTACCACCCTCTGCCCTCACCCGCAACAAAAGTAGTTCGCCGAGCACTCTTCAATGCTCGACTACATCTACTCGTTCTCACCGGGGGGTTCGAACTCGCGCTGGTTGCTGTTTCGGAGCGATGCGGACCAGTTCCTTAGCCGTTAGACCATCGGAACTGGTCGAAAATAATCTCTCCCTTTCGAATTTTAACCATGGTCTTCCCTAAACAGGAAATCTGAAAAATAATTCTGATAGTAATATCAAGAGTTGCAACTCTTATCTTACCACCATGATCCTAGCGTTAAATTTTGTTTACTTTTCTTCTCTACTCATCCATTTTATCCCTTCAAGTTCCCTAAGCCTTCTAACATTGCCTCTGCTTTACATATCCATTATAAGTACAACCTGTCGAAGCCCTTTCAACGCGCCTGGCCTATCGCTACTGCACTGCCATTTCGCAGGTAACCTCACCGCTACTCCCTTCCATTTTAATCGCTCCCAAATTGTGTGATTAAACCTCCAGCTGGTAGTAGTCTACGGAGTTTCCCCCTATGACACGCGGTGAGAGGAACCCAAGAACATATAGTCATATTAATCAGACCCACATTCCGAAAAATTCCTGTTCAAGAATATGCTAACTACGGCAAAGACACTACAATGTCATGTAGAAGTCCATTCCTATGAGTATTATTGCTAACGACACGATATAAGTAACGTGGCAAGGGCAAGGGCAAGGGCAAGTACAATACAGTACCGAATCAGGTTCACTTAGACTCAAGTTGAGAAGGCAGACATCGATGGTACTGGTGAAGACTGCAGTTTATATCTTTTAACGGCAGAAGCACAAGTTAAGATGTAACCCGGCCCAAGAGAAGCTATTGGATGAAAACGTACGGAACATAGGAGAATGGAAAATACCCATTCCTTGCCCCCAGCAACCACTTTTTTTCTCTCTAACTTTCGTGGAAGGCAAGCCAAATAAGGTTCAACGTGCCTAAAAGCTCGTCGAGTTATTATGTGGTACTATACTTGGTTGTTTTTCATGTGTGTTAGGGTAACTGCTTGGGTGTGAGAAATAAGATCAGGCAAGTCAATCCCCGAGTGGCGTTTGTTTTTCTTTCTCCTTCATTCGTCCTTTGATTTTTCTTCCCTTACTTCTTCTCTCATTCTAAGGCTGATATAGACACATGATGCTTCTCCAGAAAAGCGGCCTCAACGCTATTCTCCATACGGGCCCACGGTGGCTATTCCAAAACAGGTGCCTATTCTTGGCGCGGAGACACGAGTAACTTAAGCAACATAGCGTGGCATAAGTTTCAAGCAAGTGCAGAGATTACCGAAACGATCAATAAGGGCAACTCTCTCTAGATCTATAACATTATAACAGAACAAACCATCCAGGAATTCAAAGGTAGACTAATATTCTGTAGCCTTTGAGGTCAAATCCAACCAACTAACCAACCTGCTCAATTGGAGCCCTTAAAAACTTCTTGGAGTCCTTTCTTTCTTCCTTTCTTTCACACAAAGGTACTAGTATTTCATATTTTACTAGGTAGGTAGGTCTTGGGAGAATTCCCTTGGCAGCATATGCGGACCTACCGTAGTCGTTTTTATAAACGTCAGAATTACGAGTAGAGACTTGAATAGTGGTAATTGAACCATGTTACTATGAGGTCGAAACTTCCCCCTCCGCTCTAGAGAAGGGAGCGAGAGGTACAGTAGAGGCGAGGTGAGCGGTCCTAAGAAAAACAAACAAAAAAACTCCAAAACATTGCCATAGGAGGAAGAGGCGGCTCTGACGGCATAGCGCTAGGCCTAATTATTGGAGTTTCTAGGTCACGCTTTCGAGAATTTTTTGTTGGTTGTGCGTCATGGGTATCACTCGGACTTTTGGCAGTGGTGTAGTGGGGGGTTCAATTGGAGTTGGTGATCGAACAAACAATCCTCGTTCGTGAGGGGCTAGAAATAGATTCAGGCACACAGGCCTCATGGTGAGTGCTGTCCGAGGCTTTATATAAAACTCAGTGTATCTATGTAACTGGTTGGGTGGTAGAATTTGGTGGCCTAGGTGACCAGTCGGGAGGGAGTTTGGTTGGTGAAGGGAGGAAGTGAGATGGTATATTAGCGTAATAGCTTACCGTAAAAACTCGAATAATTGAACCCTGTGCTATGAAGTCCTAAATTCCGTTCTCTGGAAAAGGGGCAAAAAACACAGCAAGAACACGGCCCCTTTCTCCCTTCCGAGTCTGATTTTTTCTTCTTACTTAACCTTACTGAGAAAGGAAAGCCCAACAACATAGCATACGGTTCAATTATTCGAGTTTCTACGGGGTTTGCGCAGAAGCAATTTCTGAATAGGGAATTCCAGTCGCTCATCTGCGATGGCCCGGAAGGGTCTTCACTTCTGTTTATACAATGTTCACCACTTTCCAATAGCTCTCCGTCACCGATCAAATTTAAAAAATAGACCTCATAGAGTTTATAGAAATAGGGATGGTAACGTTCGATATTAATATTAAGTTGACCCTAATAAAACCCCATAATCAAACCCCCTTATATCTGAAGCCATCATCATATACTCAATCCTTCCAATCCTTCCGATAATCATATACAAACACCAAAGAGTTCTTAGTTGAGACCCGGAGCAGTGCATTTGAGGTCGGCATTGGCATTGACAAGGCCAGTCTGGAAGCGTCAGTCAGCTACAATCTAGTCTTCTCCCCCAACCTCCCGAATCAGCAGGAAAGAGCATACCTGGCTGTTATCCCCAGGACAGCAAATAATCGTACCCTTGCACATGCTGTTGTCGTTGAGCGCAGGGACTGTTGTTCTCTTCGTCAGCTTTGCTCACACTAACATCTAGAAGAAGCTACTCACCGGCCAAAACATTGACTCCCAAGTTATTGCACTTGATCTGGGGGTTGTTCAAAAGGGTGAGGAGACCGGTATTCTGGGATTTTCCATCATCCTCGCAGCAGTGAATTTTCTGCTCAGCTTCGCAGGTGTTT
>Ga0307507_10004701_pt1 | contig 23670 bp, 26 predicted proteins | sample 7_EM_MG_FD_207223 | JGI IMG/M metagenome (GOLD analysis project Ga0307507, IMG submission 207223) | Populus trichocarpa ectomycorrhiza microbial communities from riparian zone in the Pacific Northwest, United States - 7_EM | ecosystem: Host-associated > Plants > Roots > Unclassified | place...
TTAGGTGGTTGCGTCCTGATTCGCGGTTGACGTTATGTGCGCTAGGTGCGCCAGACGCAGTGGGCGCACCAGGCGCCAAGGATTATTTTTGCTGATGTAGTTTGTCGGGTCTCTCATCTCGCCTTCCTCGTCTCACATCGTCACTTCCTCCTCCTTCACTATCTCCAGGATCAGGGGTGCCTCCAGCAGCCCCATGCATGGTAGGGGGTGGTCGTCCACCACCTCCTCCTTCTGGTCCCGTGCTTCTCTCCGAGGTTGGGTTCAAATGTTTGCCTTTCACCTGGCCCATCAATGAGGTAACCGCTTCAGTTAACTCCGCTATGTGAGTTTCCTGTCTTTCTCTGGCTTCTTTGTTTGCCTCCAATTCGGCCATCAGAGCGTTGAGTATTCTTTCGTGGTTCCGTAGTTCTCTTTGGGGTTGGGCTTTTGTGTCTAGCAATCTCTGGCCCAATTGTTCGTCACTGTCGATTCCCGCTGCCCCTTCCGCTTGTATCGTCTGGTGGAGGTGTGATGTGATCTGCTCGTGCTGGGTCTGACGGTTGTTTTGACCATCCATCCAGCCGGTGACCCTTTTGAGTGCTTCCTGGATCCCTTTTGTTGCCGCCACCACCTGTACCATGCTGGTATCTATTTTTTCCAGCTCACTTCCTATATATCTGGCGCCTGTCATTATGTCTCTTTTGACTTTGCGCAGTTCTCGTACCAGATATTGGATGTGGGGTGGAAGGGACTGGAACGCTGAGTGTTCCTGGTCGACGTTCTGGGTTAGGTTGCCGCCGCATAGGTGTAGGCTTCGGTTGATGCGGTCAAGTCGTCTGGACATCTCAGGAGATAGTAGTTTGTTCTACTGATGCCTGAGACTGTTGGGACTGAGATCGTCTCATTGCGGCCCGTTGGCTGAGTCTGGGCGGTAAGCCGGGAGATATTCTGGGCTCGGTGGATGTAGCGATCCTTGTGTCTTGCGATGTCACGGTTGGAGCTTGGGACTGGGATAGTTCGTCTGTCTCCATAGGATCTGGTCCTGCTCCCTCTGGATTAGACCTCGACATTTTTGAAGTTGGAAAGTGATTCTGATCCTTCTGGTGATAAAAATGAGTTTGCTTGAGTTGCGATTCGTATTTGTGATTGATATCGCTCGTTTCGTCTCCGTAACGTATAGAGTAACAATATAGTGTATGGGGGGTAGTAATATTCTAAGAGGAAGCGAATATACTAGGCCCGACCATTGGTAATTTCGGAGAATACGTCTAGGGAGACAAGACTCAAGCTAGAAGTATAGTAGGTAGAACGATCAATATTTGTTAATGTGTATATATTATTAAGGTCTCTTCTCCGTTGCTTGATGATGGATAGCAGCTACGAAGAGACCTCGATATTTAGATTCCGCATCCGGGTGTTCACGGGCTACATAATCTTTTCCTATAACTAAGTATCTCTTGTCCACCTAGCTCGACTTCTTTGAAGTGCAATCCCGACTTGACCCTGAATGTCCATTATCTTTCTACCCTCGTTTGCGCAACTTATTGGCACGTATGCCTCTCTCATGGGGAGGGTGTAGTGCCCGTCCACCCAGATGGCTATTAGAAGATGTATCTGTTGCTAAAATAGATTTACGAATAATCTCCATGTGTTCGCATGTCAGACAATTATTCGCTAGGATAGAGGATGGCCAATCCTCTTATGGTTCGCGCCTTTTTGACCTAGTCTGCAGGAGGCATTTGTTAGTCTTATCCGGCATTACACGACTCTTTCCCCTCGATCGATCCAATGGTTACGAGTATAGTTATCGGTCTGGTGCCAACAATCCTTTTGGGAGTTCCCCGACTCCCTTTCCGAGCATACTGCATTCCTACTGGTTACTGGGTGTCCTTCCAGACCGACGAAGCCTAACTAAGGTAGATACGTCCCGTGAGTTTGTAGCCACTTTTCGATACCCAATCTCGCAGTGGCTGTAACTCTATGCGATGCCGTCCGATTTGGATGCTTTCACTTACATCAGGTGGTCTGAGGTCTCCTCTCATAAATCCTGGAAACAGGAACCGCTCGGTCGGACGGCCGCGACGTATACGCTGTTGCAAGTAGGGTTTTCTTTATTGATGTCTTTGGTGAGGGGACGCAACTTGCCAGACGGCGTATGGTGACCTACTGTCCCAATGTCGGGGGCGGAGGGGGGTGTTGACAAGTCTTTTTAGAGGTTTGTGCGCGAAGGTAGGGTAACTTGACCCCCTTATCCTTCTGTGAGCTCTGTGCCTAACCGAGGGGAAGGTTCGGAGGTGCTTCCCAATCTTGTCTGCATGGGTTGCGGCCTATATGGAAAACGTGACACTGCACGAGTTACAACCCAACGCCTGGCCTACATGTGAGGTGCCTGCCGGGGAATTAGGAACCAACATCAAGAACCATCGAGCTAGAGATTACGCAAGATACGACCGAGATGGATATGAAAACCAGTTCCCCGGCTCAAAGTCAGACAGCACCAACATCAAGTTCGGCAGCCTTGGTATCAATTTGGGCCAAAATGTTTTTCATGGACTTCACGCGGTCTCGGCGCCTGACTTGCGCACCCCGGGCATGCTTCATACGGTTTATCTCAGACTATTTAAGCACATGATGGACTGGATCCAAGCCTTTCTCAAGAAACACTGACCACGGCAAGCTTTTGACGTACTTTGGCAGACATTACTACCATACCCTGGGTTTTTGGTACCCAAAAAAGCCTACTCCGAGGTTGCGCAGTTGCAATGGAAAGCCCTGCGGAATCTGGGGCGCTGTATTGTGGGAGTTCCAGCGGTGGCACTGCGTCAGCCACAGAGTCCACAAGTGATACCTTTCAAACATGCTCTCGGATGCGTCAGAGCGCTTGTCGACTTCAGTATGATGGCACAATACCGAAGCCACACGTCTGACACCATAGCTTATATGGAACATCATCTGGACCAATTTCACAGGATGAAAGGTATCTTCTTGGAGTTGCGAGTAACGAAGGGTACACTGGCCAAGGTTGACGAGCAACCGAGGGAGATACCCCATCAGTGAACTGAGGTGAGCCAGCCCGTGCCTCCGTCTAAACAGCGCCGGATCCGTGACGACGATCGGGAAGAAGCGCACGAGTGACGTATGGACTTGATCCATCGCGAATAGCATTTCAACTTTATCAAGATACATCTACTAAGTCATTTTAGTGATCATATAGGCTAGTTTGACAATATACCGATGTATTCCACAGAGTTTGGAGAGCTCGCGCACAAGGAACAAATCAAGGACGGATGCTGACGATCGAATAAAAATGATGGCGCCCGCCAAATTGTGCACAGCTACAGTTGACAGAACGCCATCCGAATGCGGTTATTCAACCTTGCATCTCTTCAATACCACGGAGCCGATCTCTCCGCGGATGTCCTGCAACATTTAGAGAGTACAACCAGTGCTGTAACCGCGCCGGTCGTCCGTAGCAGGATCCTAAAACCGCGTCGGGACGATGTGTCCAATGTCTTGGATTTTAGTAAGGTGTCAGGGGTCTCCCTCGAGAGTATATGTTGCGAATTGATCTGATATAGGTGGCATAACCTGCCTACAGAGCGCCAGCTTCCTGAAGATCATGCGATACTTCAATCACTCCCGGTTGAACTACTAACGCAACTCGAGATACCAGTTGTGGCGTTCCAAGAAAGCCACGTTTAGGTCATCCACTGTGCGCGGTGCACGGGCGCCCTACACTTCAGAAACTAGGGGAGTCGCAATGACTGGGTTTGGGTCCAGGCTCGTTCTGAAGAGATGTATGGTGTGCTGAGGGGCCGTCTGCAGGCCAAGCACGTGGCGCTCTTCAAAATCAGGGACTACACCTGTGAGAATGCTGTGTGTTGGGTCGCGGCTGTTCGGATGTTGAGTGCAGTCAACTCAGGATTCCCCTCGGACATACATGGCCTTGTTACAGTGCAGATGAGGGAGGATGCTCGAGAGTTTACTATAATTGACGTAGGGACAATTCACGGCCGGGCGCACCTGATCCCCGAGGGGGAACGGCGCTGGCTGGTTAATAGCCTGAGGGATTTGAGAACGTTCAACGAAGTATATTAAGGAATCGGAATACGGGGGGGGAGGTGAGGCTGGCTGTGCGTGCCTATCCTAGTACTCGCGCGGCTTTGCCGTAACAAAACACGCCGTCTGGCGAATTCTGGTGAGGGTTTTCTAACTTCCTCGCCGGAATTCGCCAGAGGGCGTTTTGCACATAGTTAAGTTGTATATGTATCATATAGAGAAGCAATTGCCTAGAAAATAAAGAGTACTAGCTAGTTTACCCTATACACATAAGATTCGGAAGGGGGAGCAGGTCGACGTTAGAGATAGCAGGAGAAATATGTCAGGGTGCAGGGAAGAGGCAATGTGAAGCTGGCGCCATCATGTGAAGGAAGTGAAGAGAACCGGAGCTATATAGGTGTAGACAGGGCGTCAGTACGACGCGACGTCGCCTCAGGAGATTGAGGGCGTTGCCAGGCAACACAGGAAGCACAGGGTGCTTGCGTCTGTTGCAACGAAATTCAGGGCGCACAGGGCGTAGAGAATGCAGTAGCGACGTCGCTTGCGTCAGGGCGCAACGCCGACAGATCTGCCAAAAGGTATTTTTTTGCTGATGCATTCAGTAGTCTTATCCGGCATTACATGACTTTTTCCTATCGATCAAATCAATAGGGATGACTATAGTTATTGATCACCTGCCAACAATCCCTTTGGGAGTTCCCCGACTCCCTTTCCAAGCATAGTGCATTCCTACTGGTTGCTTGGCGTCTTTCCAGCCCGAGGAAGCCTACCTAAGGTAGATATGTCCCGTGAGTTTTTATCCACTATTCGATACCCAATCTTCCAGTAGTTGTAAATCTGTGCAATGTCCTCCGATCAGAATGCTTTCGCTTTCATCTGGTGCTCTGAGGTCTCCTCTCATATATCCTGCGAACAGGAACCGGTCGGACGGACGGCTGCAACGTATACGGTGTTGCAGGTAGGGTGTTCTTTACTCTTGTCTTTGGTGAGGTGACAAAACTTCCCAGGTGACGTGTGGTGACCTATTGTCCCATCATCGGGGCTGGAGGGGGGTGTTGCTAAGTCTTTTTCAGAGGTTCGTGGGCGGAGGTAGGGTAACTTGACCCTCTTATCCTCCTGGGAGCTCGGTGCCTAACAACTCTGATGCTTTACTTGTAGTATTATCCAGCGTGTCATTAGACGTCTCCAGCGCCGGGGATTGACGCGAGGACAGCGTTGGGACGTCGTCACCCGCCAGTGGAGAGAGAAGGTAATCCCCTGCAAAATGTATAGCACTGGCCCTAAAATCGTCGAGCCGGTTGAGGATACAACAGTCGGCGGAACTGGGACGGTATCCTGCTCAAGGTGACATGTCACGGAAGCGCAGAGGTCTGTTCGACGACGAAAATTGTCATGAGCGCAAGTCCAAGAGATTTGTTTTGGCTTCCATGGCTAGGGAATTTTTGGAAAGCGAGGAGGTATGGAAGCGCAGTGCTTCCTGCTATGACGAGGATGGTAACGACCATAAGTCCAAGAAATACCTTTCGAGCCTCTGAGATTTTGGTTTGACGCTACATCTATCGTTCGCTGAGTCTACCTAGACGTATAGTGTATTAGTGATATGGTTTAGCATTAGAGTTCTTAGGGGTTTTGAATATATTTCTTATAGCCTGCCTGCCTGCCTGCCTGCCTGCCTGCCTGCCTGACGATTTCGATCAGATCAGTTCAGGTTCGTCTGGCTTCGCTCACGTGTGGTCTTGGGCTTGATGGATGAAAAATTCCCGTAATGTCGATGGTGCCTTGGTAGACGCCAAGAGAAGTCGCGTCCCTTGCCTCTCTTGGCATCTATATCGTTGTGAGGCTTAAAACCTTATTTCATTACACACGGTGGAAATCTCTAAGACTCAGAACTGTTCACGATCATTGGATTATCGATGTTCTATATCTTTATGCATCACAATTTATGGATCAGCTATGTGGCTAGTTCATCTGTCCCACGCTACTGGTATCCACTTCGGTGTGTGACGTGGTTGTACTAACACACCCTACTACGGGTTCTTTGCTCGTACAGTACACCCCCCCAGGGCTAACCGTCAGGAAATGTACACCCGTCATCGACAAGGTGTATAGAAGGACCATTCCTACCTCTCATTCCACTTTGGCATTCCCACTCTCAATAGATTCCCCTTTGCCCTTCTACCCATGTCTGACGCGAGATTCCGACCTACCTACGTCAACCTCCCTCCAAGATTCTCATCCCTTAGTTGACGTATTACTCATTTTTCTAATAATTTTCATTGATGTGTATTCAATATAAACATCGCAGCCGTGCCCATGGCACCTTCGAGCTCACGGAAACAACAGTTAGAGAAGGGAAAGTAAGTAAACTACGTCTATATAGTTGTGAGCAATTTAATGTTTCCATTGGCCTTAGAGGTCCTGTTGCGCAGCCCCAGAGGATTGATCCTGAGAGCGGAAAACGAAGAGAGAGTCTGCCACGTGTGGTCGCCCTTCTGCCCGCTGAGGAGGGAGCTTAGCTCATCCCGGAAAGCACCAGATTCGCATTGCAGGACAGAGCGCTCACCATGAACTTTCTTGTTAACAGACACCTAGCGGAGTGCGCGCACTTCGAGCAAGCCGTCGAACACTGGGGCACTCGGTAGGTCAAAGAAAACCCCCACCCAGGTATCAGAATCTGTGATGCTAAGAATTGAGCACAAATTATCAAGGCATATGGCGACTTGCCTACAATAAATCGGGATGCGGGTTCTTCGATCCCAGCATCACATCTGGTGCCTACTTCGATTCCTGTGAGCAGCTCAAGGCCTATATAACAGCCCACAACCTTGACCCCGGCAAGTTGAGAGAGGCCCAAGTGTGTTATGGGGGAAGTAATATTCTAAGAGGAAGCGAATATACTAGGCCCCATCGTTGGTAATTTGGAGAATACGTCTAGGGAGACCAAACTCAAGATAGAAGTGAAGTAGAAGGATAAATATTTATTAACCTGTATATATTGTTAAGGTCTCTTCTTCGTTGCTTGATGATAATAGCAGCTACGAAGACACCTCGATATTTATATTCCGCGTCTGGGTGTTCGCGGGCTACATAATCTCTTCCTATAACTAAGTATCTTTCTCTCACCTGGCTCGACTTCATTGGAGTGGGAGGCCGACTTGACCCTGAATATCCGTCATCTTTCTACTCTTGTTTGCGGAACTTATAGCTACGTAGGCCTCTCGGATGGGGAGGGTGTAGTGCCCGTCCACCGAGATGGCTATATGAACATGTATCTGTTGCTAAATAGATTTACGAATAATCTCCATGGGTTCGCATGTCAGACGATTATTCGCTGGGATAGAAGATGGCCAATCCTCATATTCGTTGACTCCGTTTAGACCTTGCCTGCAGGAAGATTTCACTAGTCTTATCCGGCATTAAACGACTGTTTCCTATCGATCGAACCAAAGGTTACGACTATAGTTATCGGTCTCCTGCCAACAATCCCTTTGGAAGTTGCCCGACTCCCTTTCCGAGCATAGTCCCTTCCTACTGGTTACTGGGCGTCTTTCCAGACCGAGGAAGCCTAACCAAGGTAGATACGTCCCGTGAGTTTGTAGCCACTCTTGAACCCAATCTTGTAGTGGTTGTAACTCAGTGCAATGTCGTCCGACTTGCATGCTTTGACTTGCATCAGGGGCTCTGAGGTCGGCTCACATATATCCTGCGAACAGGAACTGGTCGGACGGATGGCCGCGACGTATCTGGTGTTGCAAGTATGGTCCTCTCTACTCATATCTTTAGTGAGGGGACGCAACTTCTCTGGTGACGTATGGCTACCTACTGTCCCAACGTCGGGGCTGGAGGGGGGGGTTGCTAACTCTTTTTTCAGAGGTTTGTGCGCGAAGATAGGGTAACTAGACCCTCTTCTCCTTCTGGGAGCTCTGTTCCTAATACGAGCTCCCATCTCTTAAGTTTTGTACTGAATACTTTTTGTCTAACTATAATAGATTCTTTGTCCCTTATGAGCTATGTATGGTAGGGGTAATAACCAGAAGCGTTTGCTTGTCTACTCGTGGAAAGCCTTTCTCATACTACTCATCCAAGTTCGGCCCCGGCATCTCTGGGTTTTCCCTATGAAACTTTCCCACCTCTTCCCTGGCGTTTTCCAACCCCTCCGGTGGTTCCCAGGTATTCTCATCCTTCGAGCATCCTGCCCATTTCACAACGTGTCGGAGTTCCTTGAACTCTCTGTTTACCCTTCTGACCTTTCTCGTGTAGGTGATTATCTCACTTTTAACGATTTTTTCAACTTCCCATTCCAGGTCTCCTTCGACACCCTCTGGTTCTTGTGGGGGTTGTTCTCGGTTGTGTCGGTCAGAGATTTTATAGGGTTCCAGAAGTGAGATGTGAAATACTGGGTTGACTTTCCAGCGAGCCGGGATATCGAGTTTGAACGCCCTATTCCCTTTTTTCTCTAAGACTTCAAAAGTGCCGTACAATCCTAGGGTGAACTTCCTTGTTGCTCGTTTGCTCTTAACCTTTTTTGCGTTCAACATTACCAAGTCACCTGTCTCGATATAGGGCTGTAGCGTGGCTTTCTGGTGGTAATATTTCTTCATGGCCTCTCTGGTTTGCTCGAGGGTTGTCCTCGCGTTTTCCTGCACCGTTTTCATCCCGTGCATATACATTGTGGCTCCTGGGGTTTTAACCTCTCTCTCCTGCACCCTCTCGGTTTGTGGATGGAACCCGGAGTTGGCGAAAAAGGGGCTTAGCTTATGTCCGCTTGTTTTGGAATTATTATAAGCGTATTCGGCCAAAGGTAGCATCTAACACCTGTCGTCCTGAACATAGTTGACAAAGTTTCGAAGGTAACCTTCCAGAACTTTGTTTGTTCTTTCAGTTTCTTCGTCCGTCTGTTGGTGGTATGCCCTTGAAATGCGTCGTTTGATTCCTAATGCGGTGCACAATGATTCACACAATTTGGCCGAAAACTTTGAATCCATGTCCGATACGATTTCGGAGGGGAGCCCGTGAAGTTTCCAAACTTCTTTGAGAGAGGTATCTGCGACATCTTTTGCTGTCACATTTGTCCCTAAGCCGATAAAGTGTGCCATTTTTGTAAAATGAGCTACTACTACCATGATCTGGGTTTGTACTTGGGACTCGGGTAACTGGGTCATGAAATCCACCGAGATGGATGTCCATGCTGCGTATGGTACTTCTAATGGTTGGAGTAAAGCATACTTCGCGTGTCGTGGAGATTCGTTAGGTTGGCATTCGTCGCACGACCGTACATAGTCATTTATCCATTCGCCGCGTTATTCCCAATGAAAGTTCCTTGTAACTAATTGAATTGTCCTTTCTTGTCCGAAGTGTCCGCCTACCTTGGAGTTGTGACACTCTGTCCCTATTTCGGTTAATGTTCTCCTTTTGAAGAAATGAATAGTCTACCCTGATAATAGAGTAGCCCATCCTCCAGTTCCCAGTGCTTTGGGAGTCCTTCCCGGCTTTCCTTTAACCGGCTTAACTCCTCTTTCCGGGCCCTCCAAGTGTCATCCTCTTTTCCTGCCAGTCTTATTCTGTCCAGGAATAAGTCGTCCATCGTTTGCGTTTGTATTGCTGCAATCATGGCACCGGACAGCATCGTTATTTCGTCTTGTAGGCTGCTGTCTGTGTGGATGTCTTCTTCGTCAAAATATGAGTTGTGTTGTGTGTCTGGGTTTACGAAACACATTTTGACTTTGAGTTCCTTACAAGTAATTAGCGGTTTGGGGCCAAGGTCGCTAGAGCCAAATCCCGGAGCTCCCCTTTCCGTATCATCCAAATTATCGATTTCCATGGCATCTTGCGTTTGTACTCTTTTCCACGCTTAGCTGTGAAATTCGGTCGCAAACGTTGAATTCCTAACGGGTGGCCCCATGGTTTCGTACTATTACTTTTATTTCCCTGGTATAGTCTGCCTCTATAACCCAGCCGCCCACTGCTACTCCATGTCTCCTTGCCATGCCGCTTCTTGCTGCCAGTCTGCCGTATGTTCCCCTAGGCAGTCCTATTGCAATGCCGGTCTCCACTAACATCTGCCTTTGGGCTGGTATAGTGCCATCCTTTAGGGGGGAATTGTCATGTCCCACTGCCATCCCGGAGCCTTTCGTCGGGACTATTGCGTTTTGTTGTAGTCTTTTTATTCTGAGCCGGTTTGTCCTCCGCTTTTTCCCTTCGATAAGGCTGACTTGAATTCGGTCCTTGCTGTGGCAAAGTCAAACTTCGAAATATTCTGGTTTCAAAATTGTCTGTTCGTGATGGGTAGCTCCCTTCTCATGGCCGTACTGCGGCCGCCGGCTTAATGGATCAAGTTTACCCCCTCTGCTGCCGGGTCGGTATACTATTTTAAAATTGAAATTGGCTAGCCATTGAGCCCATCGGATCTGTCGCCGGTTCCCGACCTTCGTCGTGAGGAAGTATTTTAGGTTCTGGTGGTCCATTTACACCGTCTCCGGATCTACGCGCCCAGCATGTCGTGTTTCCATTCGCTGAATGCTTCCAGCATTGCCAATAACTCTTTATCAGGAATTTCGTAATTCAGTTTGTCATCGTTCAGCTTCCGTGAGTGGAACGCAAGGGGGTGTAATCGGTTCCCAAAATACCCGAAAAGGATATAGCCTAGTGCAAAGTCAGTAGCGTCCGTCTCGATCACAGTTTTTCGGACCGGATAAAAAGGTGCTCGAATACGGGTTGAGGTAAATCTTCGCTTACGGTCCTCAAAGGCTGCATTCTGTTCTTCTCCCCAGAACCATAAATGTTTCCCTCCTTTAGTTTTTAATGTGTCGGTAATTTGTTGGCAAACTTTTGAGAAATTTTCTATGAAGCATCGGTAGAAATTTGCAAAACCAATCAAGATTTGTACGACCTTTACCGACTGTGGGGCCTTCCAATTGAGAATACTTGCAACCTTCTTTTCGCTCAAAGTGACACTGCCTTTTCCCACGATGTATCCGAGTAATGCGACTGTATCGACATGGAACACGGATTTCTTTAATGATACCACGAGGTCATGGCATTCCAGCCTGGCTAGTAGTTGTTTGACCAGAACCTCGTGTTCTTCCCTAGTTTTTGAGAAAATTATGATGTCATCCAAGTAGACTACAACGCCATGATCCAGAAATCCTCGCAGGTTAGTGTTCATCATGGCTTGGAACGTGGCGGGTGGATTGACTAAACCACATGGCATTACTTTATATTTGTAATGTCCATATGGGGGGTGAAAGCGGTATTCCATTCATCGCCTTTTTTGATCCGTATCCAATGGTAACCATCTTTCAAGTCCAGTTTGGTGAAGATGGTTGCACCGGCTACTCTTTCCCTCAGTTCGGTCATGAGCGGTCAAGGGTATTTGTTGAGTATTGTTAACTTATTTAGTTGACAGTAGTCTACGCATAATCGTAGTCTTCCATCAGGTTTGGGAACAACAAGGATTGGTGCACCCGCCGGGGATTTGCTGTGGACTATTTTTCCTTTGGCCAGCATTTTGTGAAGATATTTGTTTAGTTCTTCTAATTGGTAAGCTGACATTGGGTATATTGGTCCCCAAGGTGGAGTGGCTCCGTCTTTGAGGTCAATCGCATGGTCGAAGGTTAGCCTAGGAGCAGCATTTCTCCTTTTTCATTCTCAAACAATTTCTTCTATTGCCAATACGGCTTTGGTAATCCTTGTAGTTGTACCTCTTCATGTCATGTGGATCCGATCCTTCCTATCATTCTGGCTCCTTCATCGAAAGCTACCTTCTCGTCCCATTCAAACATGTCGGCGATGCCTTCATCTTGTACGTGTTCTACACACTTGGTCTGTTAGAAACACCATTTCTCCGGGGTTTCAATATTTTTTATTGGATGTTCGTGGTGCCACTACGCGAAAGGTATGATCATATCATATTTGCCTGCGTCTGTAATTTCGCAGGATACGATAGTTGTATGGCCATTGGTACCGATATCTAATTGAATCAGATATGAATAGTATTTGCCTCCTGTGAAAGAAACTGCACCCTAGAATGCAGTTATTTTAAGCGGGTTTTCTCTTACTTCGTAATGTACTTTAAGGGTAGGTGCGGTGTTTTGGTTGATGAGGAATATGTTTGAGCCAGAGTCTAGTAAGACTCCAATTTTATGCCGTTTGGCTAATAAGACTAGGATGGCATTTCCTTCGGGGCACTCGTAGTGCTGTGGATTCAGTTTGTATTTTGTTCGCTTGGGGCCGGGGCCTCGTGTCTCATATGCTCTCTTCATTTTGGTAACTTTTTGGGGTTTGTTAAGACGCCTGCACAGTTTCGGCTCATGAATCCTCCTGAGCCAAACTGCTTTTTCCATTTCACGAAATATTTTGGAAAATAAAAAATAGTTTGATGATTGTTCGCGATTTTCGAGGGTAGGAGTTTTTGTGATAAGTAAAATCCTATCTGTTTGTATATCGGGCAGCCCACTACTAGCGGTCTTTATTCCCTGTCGAAGGATTCCCAGATACCAGGGATATTTCGTCTGATGATTTCGTGCTTCGCAGCTCGGATACCGCTTCCTTTCTTAACCACTTATCCACACTTAGCGATAGTTACAAGGAGTCTACCGTACCTCTCGCCTATTTTCCTCCAGCCGAAGCTTAAATTCCTTCATGAGGTGGGTAGTGGTTCTGTGTGTGCAATGAACGTGCCCAACTACTATGAGAGAAATCTTGAGGTTGCACGCTTTGTCCAACATGACAACCAAATGGGGTGTCTTGTTGTTGTGTAGTGCGATCCATAGCACTTGTCGGTTATTTTTCCTTGCGAGACTCTGTTCTTTTAATCGTTTTCTATTGTGTACTTTATGCCCTGCCTCTGTCGACGATTACGCTGGTGTCACTCTCGTCTGATCCTAGTTTCTCACTTATCACATTGGCTTGAGTTCTGTACTTGGCTCTTTTCTTGCTGTCTTTGTGTCCTCTTAGGTTTTCTACCAACCGTCGTTAGTCCTAGGTGTCCCCCCAACAAGTGGAGCCGTTTTCGGGTTTTGTTGCTCAAGGTGGGTTACTTCACTGCTGTCTTGACTTTATCTGGGATATGGACTTTTGAACCTCCTCGCCGTACAACACCCAGGTGCTACCTGACTCCCAGTTGTAACTTATCACACTTTTGGGACCGATGCACTCAAAGGCTATGAGCAGAAGTGTTCACTTCAGAGTATTTCGATTCCTGGTTCGATGGCCAGACTACCCACATGCCCTCGCCAGTGGTGCCAGTGAGCTTATAGCTCCTCCTCTTCCATAAAGGTCCATGCTAGTGGCCTTTGGGTCGGTCGATCTCCTTCCTGGTAACTTGAACGATTTCCTTTGGATGGTGCTGACTCGAATCTCTTTGTAACATTGCTTCCACCTGTGGTTTGTTAGGGTACATCTAGTGCATTGCCCCTTGGCTTTTCGTTCGTCATCTAGTTCTTAGTTGATACCGATTTGTGCGTCGGCCCAAACTCGGTGCATAATTTTCTGCCGGAGCGCCTGCTTCCCTCTGTCTACCTTCTCCTCCTTTTTTTTGGCCTGGTATACCCTTGTTTCCTTAGTATTATACTTTGGTTTTTTCGTTGTCTTTGTCGTTGTTGCCTCGTCCCGTTTCCTTTTCCCACTTGAATTCGACCCCGAGAAATTATTGTCCTCAAGCCTTTTCGCTTCCTGGAAATCTTCCTCATCGCGGACTGCTTGGCGGAGAGCTTCTATCCAATCTCGTTCTTCGGTTTATTCTTCGTGCATTGACATTGACAGTACGGCCTCATCGGGTATTTGGTCTCTGATTAATTTTCTGAAGGCTATTCCAGTAACTTTTGCTTTGACATTCCAATTTTCGAATTCCAATGAAAATTGGTTAATATCATTCTTGTATCGGACTTTAAACATTTCTCGTAGGGCCTTTTCTTCTTCATGAGTTGGACCGAATCGACGTATAGCTTGTTCGGCAAAGACATCCCATAATTTGTAACCATCCTGTCGTATATGATGTATCTCGCCGGTCATTTGGTTCCAGTAGGTGATAGTGCAGGATGCTACTTGTGATCCTTTTAGTTTCGACAAGGCGTATGTGATACGGTCCGCCTCGTCCTGCCATTTGTATGGGTTGCGATCGAACATATCCTTGCCTGTGGTTAGCCAAAACCAGATATCCTAGTGTTTCGCATATTCGTATTCTGATGGGGGTTGAGCTGGACCTTTGGTGGTTTCTCCTACGGCCTTTCCTAAGGCTCTGGAAAACCTTATTTCGTCCACAGAAGCTTCTCCATATTTTTCATCATCAGTTTTTTCCTTCTCAGCAGGCCTCTTATTTCGTTTGTCAGGTCTCTCATTCCTCCTCCCTCGTCTTTCATCATCAATTCCTCCTCCTTCACTCTCTCCACGATCAGGGGTGCCCCCCGCTGTCCCGTGCATTGTGGGGGGGGGTCGTCCGCCGCCTCCTCCACCTGTTGCTCCGGCACTGCGTTCTGGGGGTGGGTTTGAACATTTGCCTTTCACTTGCCCCATCCAGGAGGTAACCGCCGCAGTTAACTCCACTATGTGGCTTTCTTGTCTTTCTCTGGCTTCTTTGCTTGCCTCCAACTCGCCCATCATAGCGGTGAGTATTCCTTCATGGTTCTGTAGTTCTCGTTGATGTTGGGCTTTCGTGTCCAGGAGCTCTCGTCCTAACGGTTCATCCCTGCCCATTGCCGCCGCTCCTTCTGCTTGTATACTTTGGTGGAGTTGTGATGTAACCTCTTCATGTCGGGTTTGACGGGTATCATGTCCATCCATCCTTCCCCCAACCCTTTCGAGCACGTCTTGCAACCCTTTTGTCGCTGTTTCCACCAGTACCATACTGATGTCTATTAGTTCCAGCTCGATCCCTATGTATCTGGCGCCCGTCATTATGCCTCGTTTGACTGTGCACAGTTCCCATACCAAATGTTGGATTTGGGGTGGAAGGGACTGGAACCCTAGGTGTTCCTGATCCACGCTTTGGGCTGGATTGTCCTGGTACAGGTGTAGACTTCGGTTGATACTGTCTAGTCGTCAGGACATCGCGGGAGAGAATATTGGTCCTTCTGGTGTCTGAGACTTTTCCGACTGGGACTGTCTCATCGCGGCTCATTGGAAGAGTCCGGTTGGCCGGCCGGGAGATATTCTAGTACCGGTGGATCTAGCGATCTTTGTGTCTTGCGATGTCCCCGTTGGAGCTTGGGACTTAGACAGTTCGTCTGTCTCCATAGGATATGGTCCTGCTCCCTCGGGATTAGAACTCGAGAGTTTTGAAGTACGAAAGTGGTTCTTCTCCTTCTGCTGATAAAAATGAGTTTTGTTGAGTTATGATTCATATTTGTGATTGATATCACTTGTATGTCTCGATAATGTAGAGATTAACAATATACTGTTATGGGGTTCGTAATATTCTAAGAGCAAGCGAATATACTCTCCCTGATCATTGGTAATTCGGACACTATGTCTAGGGAGACGAAACTCAAGATAGAACCGCAGTAGGTAGAACGATAAATATTTGTTAACGTGTATATATTGTGAAGATCCCTTCTCCGTTCCTTGATGATAATAGCAGCTACGAAGACACCTGCATATTAATATTCTGCGTCTGGGTGTTCGCGGGCTACATAATCTCTTCCTATAACTAAGTATCTTTTTTTCACCTGGCTCGAGTTCTTTGAAGTGGGTGCCCGACTTGGCCCTAAACATCCATCATCTTTCTACTCTCGTTTGCGCAACTTATGGCTACGTATGCCTCTCTCATGGGTAGGGTGTAGTGCCTGTCCACCTAGATGGCTATATGAACATGTATCTGTTGCTAAATAGATTTACGAATAATGTCTATCTGTTCACATGTCAGACGATAATTCCCTGGCATAGAAGATGGCCAATTCTCATATTTGTTGACTCCGTTTAGACGTTGGCTGCAGGAAGCATTCATTAGTCTTATCCGGCATTACAGGACTCTTTCCTATCGAGCGAACCAATGGTTATGACTATGGTTATTGGTTGCTTGCCAACAATCCCTTTGGGAGTTCCCCGACTCCCTTTCAGAGCATAGTGCATTCCTACTGGTTACCCGGCGTCTTTCCAGACCGCAGAAGCCTAACTAAGGTTGATACGTGCCGTGAGTTTGTAGCCACTGTTCGATACCCATGCTTGTAGTGGTTGTAACTCGGTGCGATGTCGTCCGATTTGGATGCTTTCACTTGAATCAGGTGCTCTGAGGTCTGCCCTCATATATCCTGCGAACGGGAACCGGTCGGACAGACGGCCGCGACGTATACAGTGTTGCAAGTAGGGTCTTCTTTACTGATGTCTTTGGTGAGGGGACGCAACTTCCCAGCTGACGTATGGCGACCTACTGTCCCAACGTCGGGGCTGGAGGGGGGTGTTGCTAACTCAGTTGTCAGAGGTTTTTGCGCGAAGGTAGGGTAACTTGACCCTCTTATCCTTCTGGGAGCTCTGTGCCTAACAAAGTGGAACCAATCACTGCCTTCACTCGCGCCCTTCTGCGCGTGAAAGACCGCATCAGCCAAATCAAAAAAAAACACCACCCTGATGACGTGGTGGAACTCACCCGTCACCTGAGGATGCTAGTCAAAGATTTGGCTTGGAAACTACACACCTCTAACCTGTGTAGAATCACGGAGCGCGCTGGGGGTAGAGATGTCGCGGAATCTCCGAGTAAGTAATTATTCCCATCTATCTCCCGTCAGCCTCCCACTAACTTATTTTGACAGAGTCTCAATCGTCAACTTATTGCCCGCCGCTAGTTAGAATCCATTTCATTCCCTGAACGAGAACCCCAGAAGTGGGACATCCGTTCCGCGACCAGCCCTGGTGTGCCAACGACTCGGACCGGGGAATTGCATTGGGTGTGTTGACAACACCGAGCATCAAAAATCTGGTGGGGGTTGTTACAGGGCAGCGGGTGGAGGAGCAAATCGGATGCCCACGATATCTGATCGGGGCCACTGGTGAGAGTGCCGTCAGGCTACGTCAAGAGCCCGAAAAAAGTCTCCCCCTGCGAGTGCCTATCTTTCTCTATAGCAATAATGACATTCTAGCGTAGCTCCTTCCAAACCAGGGCCAAGATCGCCTCGATCTCTTGGTCGTCGAGTCACGTCGCAAGAATAGACTGGATTGACCCCAGACGCCCGCGCCCGCCAAAAGGGGATACTCGTTTATCAATCGCAATGTTTGGGAAGATGCCGTGGGGATCATGCAAGCAGATAAGAATGATGATGAGGATGAGGATGAGGAGGAAAAGGAATGCCTAGAGGCCGAGAGCGAGGGGGGAACTGCAGGCGCCTCCCGACGGGGGGGTGATTGGTTTGGACGACGTAAGTATCGACACCTAACCTTAACATGAAGATCAAAACACGATAGCTAATTGACTACGTAGGACAAGGAATTGGGAGCCCCAGGCCCCTCGACCCGATGGAGGGCTACCCCACGAGATATACAGGACGCCCCAAGGGATGATCCGGTCGCTCCGCTCTCGCGGGAGTCTGCCTCTAGGCCTTCTCCGCCATCTACGCAAACGACACGCAAAGACGTCAGGAATGCTCTACGGCAGATGCCCCAGATGGCAGAAAACATTACAGATACCGGGCTGGGAGCTCGCCTGCGTTCGGGACTCGATGGTGCCCAGGACACCCCTCCTTGTAGCCTACCCGGATTCCACAACGAACGTCCAGTCTACCACGCCAATTGTCCGATTGATGCGCAGGTTCACACAACTCCAGTGAGAGCGACGGAACAAGCAGCTCGCACAACTGAACAGCCGCCCACCACGCTCCCAGCTCCGACAGGACCAGCAGCCCCTCTGACACTCCCGGCACCCATGGCTTCTTCAATGTCCAGTTTGCGTAGTGCCCCAAACAATACCACATGGCCATCGCGCGAACCACGCTGTTCAAAAAGACACGGGGCTGGATGAAAATCATTTCGGATTTCCTAGTTTCTTTGGTATTTTTCTTTTTTTTTTCTTTTGTTTTCCCTTGATGTTATTTTGGTTTAGTCAGAATTCTCAGTTTGTGGTTCGTTAGCTGGTATGTGATAGTAAACATAGCATTGGGCACCCTTGCTTCAGCTTCTCGTATCCTGTATTGCTAGTCCTTACACCTCATTGCGTTAAGATAGGAATTTTTCTTTCCTAGATCAGGCACGCTGCGCATTCTGTCCTTAACTGGGCTGGCGTCAGCGGACTAAACTAGTCAAACACATGAGCGCAAGGCGTGAATACAGAATTCTAGACGTTTGGTGGTGTTGATTCGACGTTAGGAGATGAGGTTCGATAATCCCAATCCGCTTTGGGCGTGGTGAATGTCTTGCTAGAATTAGTGTCGCTAACCTATACTTGTTGTGGCTAGATTTTGCTTGGCCTCCTACATTAGTGACGCCCATTTCGTCGAACTTTTTCAACCCGAGTCGGGACAACAATGATACCTGAGGACGTTGAGATCATGATCATAATGTTGGACACCCAGAAAACCCCTTTTTACAGGGGAAGATTCTCTTTCAATACCGAGTGATAGTGTGTGATTCTCCCCACCCACCCCCTAAGTCCTAGGGTATATGACATGACACGTTCATTGAACATCACCACAGATTCCTCATCTTTGCGACACGAAAGATACATTGCATTGTTCTACGTCCTAATTCCTATTTTGCCTAAAGTTGATCAACCCTTCCGCATTCCACTATTTGTAGACAACCGCAAGCCAATTCATGCAGCCAGTGAACCCGCCAAGTAGGAAATCTGAATGAAGCTAGAGGCAGAGTCGTACCCGATGGCATACGATCAGCAAGATTGAGGTCGGGAAAGCAAGAAAACCAATACGGCAACTCACCGAGCACACTGCCGAACGAGCAGCCATCGCATTTGTGCTCTATACCAGCAAAGGCAACCGGAGTACTCAAAAGACGGCCAAAGGGCCAGGGGAGAAGGACGATAGAGAGCAGAACGTATACCGATATTGAGATGGAACATAACCCACAAGGACAAATGGAAACAGTTTTTCTAACTGATGATAGCAGTGATGAGTATGAAGACTCTCGCGGATCAGATCAGCCTGCCTCGGACACTTAGCCAGACGCGGAAGACGATGATATTCGAGATGCTACTCGAGCAGGGCTGCGTCACCGATCACGAACAGTGGACAAAAAACAGACAATCGGGTATCGACAGTGCGAGTTTTGACCACCTCCGGATCACAGGGGGCTGCTGTTATGGTGGTAGTAATATTCTTAGAACAAGCGAATATACTAGACCCAAGTGTGGGTAAATCGGAGATTATGTCCAAGAAGACGAACGTGAAGATAGAATTGTAAGGTAGGTAGAACAAGAAAACTGTTGAAGGTGTATATATTGTTATGGTCTCTTCTCCGTTGCTTGATAGATTGTAGGGCTACGAAGACACCTGGATATTTATATTCCGCGGCTCGGTGTTCGCCGGCTACATAATCTCTATCTCTAACTAAGTATCGTTCTTTCACTTGGCTCGACTTCTTTGCAGTGGGAGCCCGACTTGACCCTGAACATCCGTTATCTTTCTACTCTCGTTTGCGCAACTTATTGCCACATATACCTCACTCATAGGGAGGGTGTAGTGCCTGTCCACCAAGATGCCAATACGAACATGTACCTGTTGCTAAATAGATTTAGGAATAATCTACATGTGTTCACATGTCAGACAATTATTCGTTGGGATAGAAGATCGCCAATGTTAATATTCTTGGTTCCGTTTTGACATGGTCTGCAGGAAGCATTCACTAGTCCTATCCGGCAGTACACGACGCTTTCCTATTAATCAAACCAATGGTTACGACTATAGTTATCGGTCTCGTGGCAACAATCCCTTTGGGAGTTACCCGGCTCCCTTTCCGAGCATAGTGCATTCCTACTGGTTACTGGGCGTGTTTCCAGACCGAGGAAGCCTAACTAAGGTAGATACGTCCCGTGAGTTTTTATCCACCTTTTGATACCCAATCTTGTGGTGGTTGTAACTCTGTGCAATAGCGTCCGAGTGGGATGCTTTCACTTGCATCAGCTGCTCTGAGGTCTCCTCTCATATATCCTGCGAACAGGAACCACTCGGACGGAAGGCTGCGACGTATACAGTGTTGCAAGTAGGCTTTTCTTTGCTCATGTCTTTGGTGACGGGACGCAACTTCCCCGGCGGCGTCTGGTGACCTACTGTCCCAACGTCGGGGCTGGAGGGGGGTCTTGCTTAGTCTTTTTCAAAGGTTCGTGCGGGAAGGTAGGGTAACTTGACCCTCTTATCCTTCTGGGAGCTCTGTGCCTAACACGAGCTCCCTCCTCTTAATTTCGTCCCGAATACCTTTTGTCTAAATATAATACATTCTCAATCCTTTATGAGTTCCGTCTGGTAGGGGTAAAAACGAGAAGCGTTTGCTTGTCTACCTTTGGAAAACCTTTCTCATACTACTCAGCCAAGTTTGGCCCTGGCATCTTGGGGTTTTCCCTATAAAGTTTTTCCACCTTTTCACTGGCTTTTTCCAACCCCTCCGGTGGTTCCCAGGTATTCTCATCCTATGAACATCCTGCCCATTTTACAAAGTATTGGAGTTCTTTGAACTCCTTGTTTACCCTTCTGACCTTTCTCGTGTAGGTGATTATCTCGCCTTTAACAATTGTTTCCAATTCCCATTTCAGGTCACCTTCGACATCCTCTGGTTCTCGCAGGGGTTGTTCGTGGTTGGGTCGGTAAGACACTTTATAAGGTTCGAGCAGCGAGACGTGAAATACTGGCTTGATGTTACAATCCTCTCCTTTCCGGGTGATACTTGCAGCAGGTAACCAATAGTCTCCTCACGATCACTTCTCTTGGCCCAATAGCTGTTGCGATAGCTAAGTCCGTTGACTCCTATCTAGCAACGTCAATCGCTAGGCTCCTATAAGACAGTCGTGTCTTGTTTCCCGAAAGCGTGATAGATATTTTTATTGAAAGTAAATAGCATGAAAGAACTTAGATGGTTGCGTGAAGAACCCAAATCTCCTGCCCCGAGGGTGCCCTTTGATAGGGGTTCTTCCCTCAACCCTAGCCCTACGCAACTCATCCCCTCACGTCATGCGACTCATGACTCATAATGAGTCATAGTGTGAAATCCATCAGCTGACTCGTTCGAGTCAGCCTCGCCTTATCTCGCAACCAATCAAAACTCATAAAACAAGTCATATGCCCTAACGGGGTCACATGCGCAAAACCCATGACTCGTAAATATGAGTCATGTGCGAGATACATAAACCACATGACCACAATCGTGCATCATGTCAAAACCACATGACCACAATCCTGCGTCATGTCAAATATCAACCAATAACAATAAACCAATAACACGCTATTGCGTCGTCATGTGAAAAACCTATGAGTCAACTGATCTCATAGGGTGAAAGATAACAAACCGATGACTAATAACTATTAGTCATGTGAGAGTCTGCCTTGCTTAGTCACCATTTGTGACATTAGCTCCCTTCCCCCTCTTGCATCGGTCCCACGATGCTAAACTCCTTCCTTCCACAGCATACCTCGGATTTGGCGCATCCTCTGTTTGCATCGGTTGTATGCTTGCTGGAGTTTCTCTTTCTCCTTGTCAAGTCGTTCGAGATCGTTGTCTTTTGCCACAATGATTTGGGCAGCGCGATCGAGCTGGCTTTGGAGGTCCGAGATTTTTTCTTCCAGGGTTTCCATGGTTCTTTCGCTCACTTCTCCCTCCAGCCGTGTCCTCACGGCTCTTCTCTTCCTCTGCTCCGTGTTGTCATTTTTTGTCAGTTCCCCTTTTTCTCCCACTTGTCGGGGGTAGTATCCGGCGTCCACCTTTGCCCAACGGTGTTCCTTGCAGTTATCGTTAAAACAATGCTCCCAGCTCGTGAGGTCTCCGTGGGCCCTTCGCGCCCTTCGCTGACGAGGTTGTTGTTGTGGGGCCCAGTCCTCTCCTGGGTTCGCTTCCATCTCCTGTCGCCAGTCGTGGTCGTGGGCGACACTTGGTTTTCTCGATCTCCTGGTGACTTGTGGGTACCAGCCTGACCCTTGTTTCTCGCTGAGATGGATTTGACATCCATCGTCCGTGCAGTCCGTCCAGTTCATGGAGGCGTCTGCCACCTCCCTCTTTGGTGAGCCCGAGTATGCTGGGCTAGTGGGGGTAGCATTGCGAGCGATGCGCTGGGCGTCGCTTGTCGGTGTGTGTGAGCGTCGTTCTTGGTTGATGACGGGGGGAGGTCCGGAGGACGATCTGTTGATCGTGACGTGTATCCACTCCCAGCTTTCTTGGGTAGCGCCGGTGGAATCGTTGGACTGTGTATTCTGCATTGTTCAAGTTTTCTGCGCGGTACCAGACTTTATCGTGTTCTGGTGAGTATCCTTTCCACTTAGCTCGGTATTGGAGCTTGTTGTAGTGGAGTCGAGAGTCGATGATGTCGTCGAGTTCGTATTCGTCTTCTCCTTCAATCTGAATAGGAGGGCGGGGGTTCTTTGATCTGTGAGGGGAATTGGTTGTCTTGGTAAGGTTCGAGAAGGGAGATATGGAATGTGTTGTGTATGGCCATTGAGGGTGGTAAGGCCAACTTATCTGCGCTTGTCCCAATCTTTGCCAAGATTTTGAATGGTCCGATTTTCTTGTGGTCCAGTTTCTTCGATGGTCTTGTGGTTTTGATATTGGGTGGCAACAACCACACCATATCTCCTGATTGTAGGTTCAGATCGGGTTTTCTGTGTAGATCGTAGTATTCTTTTTGTCGTAATTGTGCGGCCACCATCTCGTTTCTTAATGACTCATGTAACTGAGTCATTTCTTCCGGTTTGGTCTGCTTTCCGTGTATCATATGATTGATCATCTCGTATTCGGGATTTATTCCGTAATTTGCAAAGAAGGCTGTGTTCTTGATGGTTTCCTGATAACCGTTGTTGTATGCAAATTCTGCTAGTGGTAGGTAACCACACCAATCGTCCTGTTGGTAGTTGATGTATTCCCGTAGATATTGTTCCAGTATGGCATTGGTCCTTTCGGTCTGTCCGTCTGTTTGTGGGTGGAATGCCGTGCTGAGCCTTCATTCGATTCCTAGTTTTCCGGTAGTTTCCTTCCATAGGGCTGAGGTGAATAGTGTCCCCCTGTCGGTGATGATATCCTGTGGTAGTCCGTGTAGCCTGACTATCTCCTTCAGGAAGAGATTGGCGAATTGCCGTGCATCCAGGTCCTTTGCGCATGGTATGAAATGGCTCATTTTGGTCAGCCGATCGATGACCACCAGTATCGTGTCATATCCTTCTGATTTTGGCAGGTCCGTAATGAAGTCCATGGCTATTGATTTCCATGGTCCATCGGGGGCTTCGTTTGACTGTAGCAATCCGTAGGGTGCATGTCGGACCACCTTGGTACTTTGACATGTGTCGCAATTCTTTATGAATCTTTTGATATCTTCTCTTATCTTTGGCCAATAGTATCGTCGACTGATGAGTTCGGTAGTTTTTGCCGTTCCGCCATGTCCCGCTTGTGGGGGTTCGTGATGTTTACCGATAAGAGAGGTTCGTATCCCTTCGTCCTTTGGTATCCAAATCTTTCCTTGATACCATAAGAGGCCGTCCTTCCATTGGCATAGCCCCAACG
>Ga0307507_10004702_pt1 | contig 23659 bp, 27 predicted proteins | sample 7_EM_MG_FD_207223 | JGI IMG/M metagenome (GOLD analysis project Ga0307507, IMG submission 207223) | Populus trichocarpa ectomycorrhiza microbial communities from riparian zone in the Pacific Northwest, United States - 7_EM | ecosystem: Host-associated > Plants > Roots > Unclassified | place...
AGGAGTGTCTTCTGAGCACTTCTATGAAGTCATATCTTCTTAAAGATGTGGTTGTGGTTGAAAACTTTTGGAGATTGTTCTTATGTTGGTTTTTGGTTGATTTCAAGTGCCCGGCACCATACCTCCGTAGTTGCCACAAAATGAGCCACATCGCCCCGCCTTTCCCCCGCTCCTTCCATAGAAAGTCTTGTAAACTCCCCTAACAACTCTATCATACATATTACTATACCATTTCTGCGCTCAACCAACATTTTGGACGAAAAGTCATGGCCCAGAACGCACATATACAATCCATCAAGGTGGGCAACGGCAACACCGACTGCGGTAATATAATTGGTAGTTTCAATAACACCATTTATAACTCCGACCAAGACGCGCAAATTATGCGTTGGCTATCTCCACTATAGAGCAGGAAGATGTTTTTCTTTGTGACGATTGTTCTTTTTTTTGTTAGCATGATTGTTTTTCTGCGGAAGCAAAGGGGGGACCTGCGTGGAAGAAAGGAGGCCGGCATGGAAGCGGTGACATGCGTGGAAGGACATGGACCGGTGTGGCGATCAATGGAAGGATGGACACGGAGGATCGGAGGAAGGCAAAGTTGTTTTCCTACTTATACTGTTGTGTTTTTCGTTAGTTAGTTAGTTAGTTGGAGATCGAGCATCGTGCTGTGGTTGTTAAGAGAGAGAAGAGATTTTTCCCCGCTTTCGTGGTCTGTCCTAAGTATCGTTCCTGCCTTGGCGTTGTTTCGTTTCACCTTCGATCACTCGCCGCCGTTATTCGCCATCGTGATTTTACATAAGAAATTCAAGTTTTTCATTATCTTTCTAGCTTATATCCTTACGCTTATATAAAAGGGTAAGTGACCATCCCCTTGGAGCCTGGTCCCCCGCAGCCATAGCCCGTATAAAGAAGAAGAAAATTCCGTGACAGCCAAAGGCTAACAATCAGATCAGAAGGTGGCTACTTAATTTAAGTTTAAAAACATCCACTCAAGGTGCGGTGTCAGAAACCTCCATATCAGGCTCAAGTTATTCTCAATCCTCCCAGCCGTCTTCCTCCGAGTCGCCTTCCTCCGTCCCAGCCCGATCCAGAATAAAGGCCCTCGGGAGCCTTCTTAATATTAGAGAGGCGGTCCTTTATCTCGATACGACTATAGTCATCTTTGTCCCACTGCTCTTCATTCTTAGCGAGTTGCTTAGTTTGAGAGTTGAGGTGGGGGGACCTTACATTAGGTAAAATCTCACCAAGCAAGAGCTTCGGTAACTGTTTTTCAAAAAAATATGAAGTCAGTGAGGCTTCCATTTCTAATTCATGAGCTTGGAGAAGAGCCGATTATAACATACCACGGACCACTTATCCTCTAACTGGGGTTCGGGATCGAATTCGATTGGCAATGCGTCGATGTATTCTCCAATGTCTGGATCTTGGTCCAGGTCTTGCAATAACTTGGCTCCGCCGGGATCTTTTCCGATAAGTGAGAATTGAAATGTTACGGCTGTGAACCCACTGTAAGTATTGGAGTAAAAGTATACTACTAAAACCTTGGAGCCGACTAACCGTCTCTCCCTTTGCCAGCTTCCTTGCACTCGTTCACACAGTCCTGAATGACCTTTTTCCGATGACCTTTTTCCTCACCCTCAACCTGTTTTCTATTGGTTATTATATAGCTTTAGAAGTGTTGGGAGAAAGGCATACTGCGCCATCAGTGACAATTAGCACTAGCAAGGGTTTTCTCTGATTGGGATTTTCGATCACGAAACGATCTAGAATCCTCTCCTTGAGTGCCGTTCCTATCCTCGATGGACCACCATAGCAGTGGCGATCCAGATAGTCTGTCAGCTTCCCGGTCCAGTTATTTTTACCCCTATAACTGTTCATGAAGCGTATAGCAAGGATTCCGGATTCATTGGCCATCGAACAGATTTCCGTGATGTGGTCAATAAATTGTATCAGGGTCTTCTTCCTCGCCCCCTTTTCCTCATAGATCATGGAATCGGAGTCATCTATTCATCCATTTAAGAATAAGCGAAACAAACCCTAATGAATGAACACTAGCACCAGAACTTACCGATCAAGATGGCCACATCATAAAGGGTCAGCACAGTTAATTCTTTCGCAACTTCATAACCGCATCCAATCCCTGTAATCAACTTTCTGGCCATCTCCTCTCCCCTTTGAATTGGCACCTGCAGACTTTTATCCAACTCCGCTTTTGTCCCTCTATACACTTTTTGCAAGCCCTGTCGGTCGTAGATGATTAGATCCTTGAGCTTTTTGCGAATCTCTTCGCTGCTAGGGGTTAAATTGTCCTTTGGCTCTTTCGCCGCCGACTTTTGTCGCGCTCGTTTCCCAGGTGCTGGCTTTTTCACTGTGGATGGGCCATTAAGGTTTGCGGCCTCAGTATTAAGATCATCATCTCTAAACCTCATTTCTACCACACACTCGTCCCCATTTCCAGCGGACGGCGGAAAAGATGACTGGCCACTGTGACCTCTCGTGTCCGGATCGACATTGCCTCGTTCGAGTAGGATCTTGACGACTCCATTGTGTCCTTTAGAGAGAGCCAACGATAATGGGGTTTGATTCTTGTTATCTAGCGGGGTAGTACCGACATCTTTCCGTTCTAGAAGCACTTCTATTACCCCTGTATTCCCATTCTCAGCTGCCCACGAGAGTGGCGTTCGGCCATACTGGGTATCTGTAGTATTGGGGTTAACGTCCTCTCGCTCTAAAAGCATCTTTACTACGACGGCGTGCCCAGACTCGGCCGCCCAGGAGAGCGGCGTTCGGCCACATTGGGTGCCTGCCCGGTCGGCATTGATGTCTGCTCGTCCAAGAAGCATCTTTACTACTCTCTCGTGCCCGCACTCAGCCGCCAACGAGAGTGGCGTTCGGCCACATTGGATGCCTGCCTGGTCGGCATTGACGTCCTCTTGTTCCAAAAGGATCTTTACTACTCTCTCGTGCCCGTACTCAGTCGCCAACAAGAGTGGCGTTCGGCCATATTTGGTATCTGCCGTATTGGGATCGACATCCTCCCGTCTCAAAAGCATCTTTACTACCCCCGCATGCCCACGCTCAGCCGCCAACAAGATTGGCGCTCGGCCACATTGAGTGTCTGCCCTGTCGGCATTGACGTCCTCTCGTTCCAAAAGAATCTTTACCACTTTCTCATGCCCGCGCCGGACGGCCCACGCGAGTGGCGTTCGGCCATATTTGGTGTCTGCCATATTGGGGTCGATATCCTGTCGCCCCAAAAGCATCTTTACCAGCCCCTCATGCCCGTTCTCAGCCGCTAGTGTGAGTGATGTCCGACCATCTTGGGTGTCTGCCGTATTAGGATTGATATCCTCTCGTTCCAAAAGCACCTTGACAGTCTCCGCTTGCCCTCCTCTAATTGCCCATGTGAGGGCCGTACTCCCCATGCAATCAGCTGCATTAACGTCCCATTCCTTGATCTCCAATACTGCAGTAACTATCTCCACAATCCCGAGAAACGCTACTCCGTGGAGTCCTGGAAATCCTGTAGGTCCCAACCCGCGAAAATAAGGGCCTGAGATTGTATCCTGGTCATAGCGCAATAACAGGAGTTGAGCAGATATATGCTTATCAAATCTATCGAGAAGCCTGAGTGCAAGTAATTTGACATTCTCCGTCATCCCCCTTCTTGTGTGCTCCCCCCAGTAATAAGAAGCGTATTCTAGAAGGGGCATTGTTGAGGGGGCAGAGTAAAGATTTGGCGAAAGATCCCCGACCTGCCTGAAATTGAGGTATGTCAAGCAAACCTCGGCAATTGTTGAGTGGGGACTACGGAATAGGGTCGGATCACTTGAGAGGTGTTCCCACAGAGTAAAGTGCACCAGTCGGACTGTCGACGAAGACGCCTCGACCGTGACGAGACCGAGACAAGATGCTAGGAGTGTCCGTAAGGTAGAAACGTTTTCCGGATCTAGATCTACAGATCCCATCTCCACCCCTAAGGCATGACAGAGCTCCTCGGCCCGTAACGACCGCTGTGAACACAACACCCACATCAGGACCTTCAGCCCGAGTATTGATTTATTTCCCTTCTGCGCCTTCAGTCGCGTCAAAGTTGCCGCGTAGGCATCGCTCAGCCCATTGCCACTCTTCATCTCTTCAAGTTTCTTTTTTCTCTGACGAATTGTCACCTCTCCTAGAATAGCGTCGATGTTTAGCGAAACAAGGAGGAATCTGCATACAATCGCGGGTAAGTATACATCATTGATAGAGCGGAAATGCTAGATGGTTCTACGCACATATCAGATACTTTTTCCAAAATAATTCTCACAATATCCGCCCGTAAATCATCGCTCATCGCCTCCGGATCGGCATCCTCGTCTAACCTCATCTCCAGATAATTCCTTATATCATCCCTGTTGGGGCTGATAGGTATCACAACTACCTTGGCGAAATATTTTTGAATATCTTCCCGGACATGAGCCTCCCGGTGAGGAATATTCTCGTCGTAGGTGACTCCCGAACAATATCTCTTAACGACTTAAGAAGATCTGACTGGTGCCTTGGTAGGCATTCGTCTAGCGCATCGATACAGATGAAAACTTGGCCTGGCGAAGCAATAGCAGTCCTTAACATTTTGATCAAACCCGCATGTCGCGGCCCCCTACCACCAAACCCCCTTTTCCCTTTTTGAAACTCCTTGCGTATATCCTCCGGGATGTCCCCCTTGCCCACTAGCTGCTTCAAAATAGATCCCAGCACGTTGGTGATTGTCTGCTCTTCCTGGGCGAGGAAGTCGTAGTATAAGCCTGTAACAGCGATATCTTCCTTCTCTGCCCTATCGCATAGGCTGTCGATCACTAGGGAACTAGTATTTCTGACCGTCAGCCATATCCACTTCTTTCAAAGGATCTCGCCACTTACCTCAGATATGTCTTGCCTACTCCCGGATTCCCGGAGCAAAACAAGACAGCCTTATCAGCTCCACATTCAGTACCCCTCCACTCCCTCCACTCCCTTGTCTCAAAAAGCCAATCCCCGACACCGTCGAACCGGTCGGTGCGTATGCCTTGATGTCTGTTATTTGGCTCCAGTGGAGAGAGCCAGCGCATAACTTGCGCATCGTGGTCGGAGTTATAAATGGTGTTATTAAAACTACCTGTTATATTACCGCAGTCGGTATTGCCGTCGCCCATGTTGATAGATCGTATATGTGCGTTCTAGGCCATGATGTTTTGTCCAAAATGTTGGTTGAGCGTAGAAATGGTATAGTAGTATGTATGACAAAGTTGTTGAGGAGTTTTACAAGACTTTCTGTGGGCAGAGCGCGAGAAAAGCGAGCGATGTACCTCGTTTTGTGGCAACTATTATCCAATCATCTCTATGCCAAGGAAATACTAATCTAGTGGAGGATTTGAGGAAACCCCGGATCACAGATTCCTGTAAACCTAGCACTGTTATGTGCTTAGGTATGGTATATGGCACCGTAGTGTATGATCCAGTCACTCGGGGGAAATGCTTGTGAATCACAGGATAAAAATATTATTATTCAATTGCAATCAGGCAATCATCCAAGATAGGTGGGCTAGTTCAGGTACTACATTGTTTCCCCACAGTCAACAAGTACCAAGGTAAACTAAGCTAATACCTAGCATACTAGTAACCTCCATTTGCTTGTAATGCTGCATTCACTTTATCGGGCATTTATTCTCACGGGTTTTAGAGGAACCGCAGAGCAATAATAAGCCGAGAGAACTGATCAATCACTCACCGCACAGTATCATAGTGGGAGAGACGAACATTGGGGCCTATCTGGGGATTAGGCGGCTAAGGTAGCGCGAGGAAGAAAGGATATGATTTTGCTGGTTTGGGGACATGCCTTGTTTGTGGTGGGGCTCATGCATGGTGGAAATTAATTTGAGTGGTGTTGTATACTCGTAATGTCCTGACGTTTGTGAACAGGACCACTATTGCATGATGCCAAGATCCGGGCAAAAAAGCTGAACTTTGGCGATATGCAATAGCAGTTGTGTTCACAAACGTCAGGACATTACGAGTACTGTAGGGAAGGGAAGGGAAGGGAAGGGAGAAGGGATTTTAGGGTGTTTCGAGCATTGGAGAAAGGTTGCGGAGGGGTGCATGTGGGCGGTTGCGCAGGGGGATCTCCCAGAAAGACGGAGTTTGTTGGTAGACTACCGGTGTGGACTAGGGTACTCGTATAGGGTAGTTTAACAGTCAGGAGAGCGTTTGAGTGCGCACTAAACACCTATGTTTGTAGATAGCTTGGCGTGCAGAGTTTCCTGCATATAAGCCACCTCTTTCTTTCCTTAGTTAGACAAGCACGCGAACTCCCAGGCAAATACCAATAGAGATCGTTTCCTTCCTATTCCAAGCGGGTGCAGCACTTCCTCTTTTACTATATCCTTGTTCCATCTGTTTAGCACGATACCCTCAGAGCATTTCCCTATCAACTTAACATCCGGTATAGCAGAGAGTCAGAACTACACGCATCAGGTGGGATACGGCTCGGTCGACCACACCATCCTACTAAGGGAACTATATCATTTACTCCCACACCGGTATAATGGTTGCTTTGTCGCTGCGGTGTCTGGCGTGATGGGACTACTCGTAAGAGGGCGGTCAGTAGGCTATCAGAGGTTCCTGGTGAGTGGTAGGGGGCCTATCCGAAAGGATCTAGTTCAGGTTCAGAGGTACAGCACTGTGACAGGGTCATCATAATACCGGTACAGTAAAACCTCCGATAATTCCAGCAGGTAGGAAGTAGCAGAAGGCTGGAAATAAGGGGAGGATGGAAACAAGAGGGGTGTCTTGGCACAGGGGGCAGTCAGACATAACCAGTTAAATTGAGTGATATCCCATGATGGCGAAGAGAACAGAAAAATTTGCGCAGAACTTGGATATAACTTTAGTTTACAAAGAACTGAGTAGAGAGTATAAATTCAAATAAGAGAGCGCGCCAAGGTAGACATAACTAAAGACTATTTTCCACTGTGAAGTATCATGGTTTTTATGCTTCTAAATCCTCCTAGAAACCCCTTCATACTTTCACGCAAATGGGGTTTTTCTCCTCTCCCTTCCGTCTTTTCCATGCACTTTTTTTTTTCAAGCCAATTTTCACACTATTTTTTCTCGGATAGGTGTTTGCTGGAATTAAGATCCACTGGATGTCCTGGAATTGGAAACTATAAGAGGTCTAGAATTTTCAGAGGGATTTCCCATATGTCAAATATGGAGGCCCTACAAGTACTGGAACTACTAGAGGGATGGAAGTTTTGGAGGTGGAAAATATCGGAGGTTTCACTGTACTTGTAGTTTCCCCTCTTTACACTAAAAATGGCTATTTCCGTAGCCATGCAACAACGCCATTTTGACCCCAATTGATTGTCTATCACATCAGGGAATCGGGAGCTGGTCTGGATTTCACAATGTAGAGGTTTTTCAGCCGAATCAAACCTGTTGTGCGCTGTTAGTGGGCCTATGAATCTTCAAAGTTCTGGGATACCGGTATGCACTAAAGTTGGTATAGTACGGTGACAAAAGTCATCTTTGGTGGCCACTTTTACACCAAAAATGATGTTTTTCAGCACACTAGAACTCAACCACCTGCAGGGCAAGTAAATTAATTCTTGGTCAAATAGTGCCCCTAGGTATTCTAATTGTGATATTGTAGTATTGTGGCATATGGAGGGATATTGGATGAACTATAGCTATATTAAATTGGCCATTTTCAAAACATGTATCTTTTTCTATGGGAGTACATACAAATTCTTGGCGCTTTACCTCTAGTTTGAGGATGGGGCCCACCAATTGATGAGTGCTGCACATGGAATAAAAGAATTTGCTATAGAAGTTGGAATTTCAGATTCACTAGATCTTTAGCTATCTCTCCATATTTCCCCTATGTTAATTGATTAAGAGGTGGGGGTGGAAATTAGGATTTCAAAGTCTAAGGATTTCGCTTGTTTTGGTGTGTTTTCAGCGGTACTTTGGGCCACCAACGATGACTTTTGTCCAAGAACTATACCTTCTTCTGTGGGGGACCCGAAGCTTGGGTGAGCTTTCTGACACGATGGGCTTCTCTCGCTTCCGCAATTAAGCTTAAGTCCAAATAAAGCGTCATACTTTAAGCCCCCGAGTTGCTAGCTACTAGCAGGGGTTTTTTGGTGGTTCTTGGCATTGAGGCTCTTGAAGTGCTGCGGATGTGTTTGGGGTCAGATTTCGCTTATTTCGGAGTGCTTGGAGTGGAAAGTTACCCGCCCGACCACGGCTTGTGCTCGAGAATTTCTAGGAAAATCCGAGAAAGAGCAGCCCATCAATCCATCGCTGAATCATCTCCACTATCCCGCCCTACCAACCTGCAGCAGCCAGAGCAAGCGGTGCTTGTCCATTCCCTCTATAGGATTCGGATCACCGTTCGCTCTACCGGTACCCAACAACATCCTCAGAACATCTCCACAGCCCGCCTCACCAACGAGAGAAAGCAGCGATAATCCATCGCGATCCCCAAGATTTAGGTCAACGCCCAAACGTCCCAGCCGCGTCTTCACCGTTCCAAAGTACCTACACCACACAACCCCAGCCAGCGGCGTCAGACATCTATCATTCACGGAGTTAAGCTCAGCGCCTTCTCTTCCTAGAAGCCTCCTTAATATTTCCTCGCATCCTAATCTGCCCGGATAATGCAAAAGAGTTTGACAGCGATTATTAGTACGGTTAAGATCCACGTCGTCGCGGGCTATCAGTAGCCCTGCAGACTCATGACTGCAGTAAGCCAGAGCTTGTGAGGGAGGTTGCCCCGTCTGTAGGAACTGGTGAGATGAGTTGCGCCCGGGTGGTCCGGGTCTGGCTTACCCCCCACTCTGTTGGGATTGACGGCTCTATGGTCTAGTAATCTTGCTACCTCCTTGCGGCTACTCGTGATCGCGAAGTTGAGCGACGTACGCTCTGCGGCGTCGGGGCAATTTAGGCTGACGTCTTCACTCAAGCGGTATTTCATAGCATCTGCTGGAGTAGCTCCGGTGGCGTTATAGAGTGGTGTTTGGTGGAACCCATGGTCGACCGCGTTGGGCGACATCCTCCCATTCAAGCGGGAGGTTTTGCGGCGGCTTCCTGACCGAATTCAGCTGCTCACGGGGGGCTCCTCGACCGCAATAGTCCATAGGGTAAAGGTTGTTGTTGCGCCTGATGAGCAGCTTCGCCGTGTCCGATCCCTTCAAACTCACCCTTTAAGATGCAGCAGTTTTTTCTCCCCCCACCCATACCTGCGCATTCTCGAATAGGGGGGGATGAGGAAAACTTTTCGACGAGATTTATGTACAGCAGTTTGATACGTAGGTGTACAGAGGTATGGGACGTCAGAATTAGATAGAAAGTAGATAGGGGAAGAAGCACGTCTCTTTCCTCCTCCTGAGGTTCACCATTTCCCCATACTCATCCCTGCACGCTCCACATCACCCACCCATCCCACTCTTGGGCTTACCATATCTAACCCCCTCACTTTTCCTCAGGTAGGAACACTAAATTCGAGCTTAGCTCAAGCCCGGCTCAAGTATAGGATATGTTGGCTCGGGGTAGATAATCACTCTGCTATTCTGGGCTTCCACAGAATATTACCGGAGGAAGAAATACCAATGCTTCCGACTACTGACTACTACGTTTTTGGTTTTTGAGTTGGCTTTGCTAGGAGCAATTGAGGCGTTTTTGAGTAGGAATTCACCGGTGAATACCCCTGGGTTGCGGGGGGGTGTTTGCATTCCAGATTTTCTACCTTGGAGTTGCTAGCGGGTACTAGTATAGTACGAGAAAGTGTGGTCTAGGGGTAAATATTATGTTCTATTATTAGTAAAGTGGATTCTTATCTATCTCTATCATGAAGGGAGCTGGGAGGGAGTGGCGAGTGATAGGCTGTGATGAGGAAACATATTTTAAGGAATAGCAAGGGGAATTAGGCCCGATATGGGCAAAATTACATAGCTGGAGAATTGGCACCGTTCTTATGTTTAAAGTCCTATGATAGTGTACTACTAGTTTTTATAGACAACCTTCCTTCCTTCAGCGACTATAGTAGTCCTCAGCACCGTTCCCTCAACTTTCAGCGTAATGTTAAATATTAGAAATTCACCTTGTGACTAGGATAGGTGAACCTACTTAATCGCTAGGGCATCATCCTAGTTACAAAGTGTTCAAGTCAATTCCTTAATTGCTGAGATGGAACAGATGCAGGTCTAACCTGCCCGCTTTAGAAGGTGCTAAAATTTCATTCGGAAACTAGGATTCTGCGTAAAACCCTAACCGTAAATCATTACCTCCGCATCGAATATTTTCAACAAGTTAGCAGAAGTAGGCACCGAGTGATATCAGGTGAAGGGCGTAGCAACTTTTATGTTCGTTTTTTGAAGGGCAGTGTTACGGTAAGTTACTATCTAAGGCAGTCGAAGGTTCTGAGGCAGGTGAGCGGCCTGAGGTAAGTGAACATCCCCTTGGAGCCTACTCCCCCGCAGCCATAGCTCATATAAAGAAAAATAATAATCTCGTAATGGACAAAGGCTAGCAACCTAACCAGAAGGCAGCTACCTAACTTAATTTTAAAAATAATCCGCTCAAGGTGCGGTGTTAGAAACCTCCATTTCAAGCTGAAGGTATGGTCAGTTAACAAAATTAACCGTACACAAACCATTGATGGCAACGCAACCCTCCTCATCGCCCAGAATTTTCAACACCTCCTAAAGATATTACTCTAGATCAAATATTAATTTCTAATTATGTATTCTACTATGTATTTATTTTTTATATCTTTTTTTTTTTCATGACAATGAAGTTGGTGGGGGAGCGCTGCTGCTATGGCCGAAGTTTTTCCTGTTCGTTGGACGGTTAATTTTGTTAAGGCACAATACTCTTAGTGACTCCTCCTAGTCGGATTCGGTATCATCGTCCCTGGGATCTATCTTCCTAGTGAAGTAATTTTGTCCCTCGGTAGAACTGTAGCCGCCTGGAGTGGCCCACTGTTCTCCATTATTAGGGAATTACTTAGTTAGAGAGCTGAGATGGGGAGGCCTTACACTGGGTAAAATCGCACCAACCAGGATCTTAGGCAACTATTATCCAAAAACAAATATGAAGTCAGTGGGGCTTCCGTTTAAAATCATAAGCTTAAAGAGTTGAGTATGACATACCACGAACCACTTATCCACCAACTGGGGTTCGAAATGGCGATCGAGTGGCAATACATCGATGTATTTTCCGATGTCTAGATCATGGTCCAAATATAGGCTTTCTAATAGCATATGTGCGCTAGGATCGTTTCCGATGAGTGAGAATTGGAAGGATACGGCTGTGAACACATCGTAAGTATTGTAGTAAAAGTGTATCATTAAAACCCCACGACCGACTAACCGTCTCTCTCTTTGCTAGCTCTTTTACACTCCGTCACACAGTGACCAATGAGCTGTTTCAGACGACCTCTCCTCTCACCTGCAACCTGTTTTCTGATGGTTATTATATATCTTTAGAAATGTCAGGAGAAAAGCATACTGCGCCAGTAGTGATAATTAGCACCAGCAAGGGTTTCTTCTGATTGGGATTTCCGATCGCAAATCGATCCAGAATCTTCTTCCTAAGCTCTGTTCCTATCCTTGTCACACCGCCATAGCTGTGGCGGTCTATATATTCCTGCGACTTCCTGGTCCAGTTTTTTTTGCCTCGACGACTGTTCATAAACCGCATAGCAAGGATACCGGATTCATTTGCCATTGAATAGATCTCCGTGATGTGGTCGATAAACTGTATCAGAGTCTTCTTCCCCTGGCTATTTTCCTCGCTAATCATGGAATCGGAGTCATCTATCCATCATCAAAGAATAAGCAAAATAAACCTTAAGCAACGTACACTAACTTAACACCAGAGCATACCGATCAGGATGGCCACATCATAAAGCGTCAGCACAGTTAAATCTTTCGCAACCTCAAGAGGGCATCCCATATCCGCAACCAACTTTCTCGCCATCCCCTCTCCCCTTTTGATTGGCACCTTCAGACTTTTATTGAGTTCCGCTCCTGTCCCTTCATACATATTTTGCAGGCCCTTTCGTCGGTTTATGATCACATCCTCGAGCGTTTCGCTAACATGTCTGCCTTTATGGATTGAAATTTTCTTTGGCTCTTCTGCCACTACCTTTTCTAAACCTAGTTTTATGGCTAGGGGTCGGCCAATAAGGTTTGCGATGTCGGTATTAGGATCACCACGTTCGAACCCCATCTCTACCACACACTCATCTCCATCTCCTGCAGACAGCGGAAAGCATGCCTGGCCACTGCGACTTCCTGTGCCGGAATGGACATTGTCCCGTTCTAGTAGGATCCTGACGACTTCCTCATGTCCTTTAGAGAGAGCCAACGATAGTGGGGTTTTGTTCTTGCTATCTGGCATAGTAGTACAGACATCTTTCCGTTCCAAAAGCACTTTTACTACTCCCGTATGCCCATTCTCAGCCGCCTATGAGAGCGGCGTTCGGCCATACTCGGTATCTGCCGCATTAGGGTTAACATCCTTACCCTCCAAGAGCATTTTTACTACCTCGGCGTACCCATACTCGGCTGCCCACGAGAGCGGCGTTTGGCCATATATGGTGTCTGCCGTATTGGGGTTGACATCGTCTCGCTCCAAAAGCACCTTTACGACCTCCTCATGCTTGCACCGGACGGCCCACGAGAGTAGTGTCCGGCCATATTTAGAGTCTACCGTATTGGGATTGGTATCCTATCGCCCTAAAAGCACCTTTACCAGTGCCTCATGCCCGTTCTCAGCCGCCAGTGTGAGTAGTGTCCAGTCATCTCGAGTGGGATTGATATCCTCTCGTTCCAAAAGCACCTTTACGATCTCCTCTTGCCCTCTTCTAGTTGCCCATGCGAGAGCCGTACTCCTCATGCAATCGGCTGCATTAACGTCCCATTCCTTCATATCCAATACAGCAGCAACTATCTCGGCAATCCCGAGAAATGCTACTCCGTGGAGTCCGGTAAATCCCGTAGGTCCTCTCGCGCCGAAAAAATAAGGGCCTGAGCCTCTTGTTTGATTATAGTGCAATAACAGTAATTGAGCAGATATATGCTTATCAAATTTATTGAGAAGCTTCAGTGCAAGTAGTTTTGCACTTTCCGTCATCCCTTTTGTTGCGTGCCCCCCCCAGTAACAAGACGCGTATTCTAGAAGGGGCATTGTTGAGGGGGCCCAGTAAACAATTGGCGAAAGATCCTTGACACGTTGAAAATTAAGGTATGTCAAACAAACCTCCGAAATTGTTGAGTGGGGACTATGGAATAACATCGGATCGTTTGAGAGGTACTCTTGTAGGGTAAAGTGCACTAATCGGACAGTGGACGAAGATGCCTCTATCCTGACAAGGCCGAGACAAGATGTTAGAAGTGTCCGTAAAGCAGGAACATTTTCTGGATCCAGATCTGCTGATCCCATCTCCACTCCTAGGGCATGATAGAGCTCCTCAGCCAGCAACGGCCGTTCCGAATATAACACCCACATCAGGACCTTCATTCCGAGTATTGATTTATGTCTCGTCTGTGCCTTCAGTCGCGTAAGGGTTGTCGTGTAAGCATCGCTCAGTCCATTCCCTCGCTTCATCTCTTCAAGTTTATTTCTTCTCTGGCGAATTGTCACTTCTCCCAGAATAGCGTCGATGTTCAGCGAAACAAGGAGGAATCTGTAAATAATAGCGAGTTAGTATATATCATTGATGAAGTGGAAATGCTAAATGGTTCTACACACATATCAGATATTTTTTCCAGGATAATTCTTACAATATCAGCCCGTAAATCATCACTAATCGCCTCCGGATCGGTATCATTGTCTAACCTCATCTCCAGATAATTCCTTATATCATCCGTGTTAGGGCTGATGGGTATCACAGCCACCTTGATGAGATATCTTTGAATATCTTCCCGAACATGGGGCCTCCCGGTGAGGAATACTCTTGTCGTAGGGGACTCCCGAAGAATATCTCTCAGCGACTTAAGAAGCTCTGGCAGGTGCTTTGGTAGGCATTCGTCTAGTGCATCGGTGCAGATGAAAACTCGGTGTGGCGGAGCAGTAGCGATCTTTAACATTTTCATCATGTCCGCAGGCCCCAGCCTTCTACCACCAAACTCCCCTTTCCCTTCTTGAAACGCCTTGCGTGAATCCTCCGGGATCCCTCCCTTCCTACTAGCTGCTTTAAAATAGCTCCAAGCACGTTAGTGATTGTCTGCTCTTGCTGGGCGAGGAAGTCGTAGTATAAGCCTGCAACGGCGATATCTTCCTTCTTTGCCTGATCGCACAGGCTGTCGATTACTAGGGAACTAGTGTTTCTAACCGTCAGCTATATCAACTTCTTTCAAAGGATCTCGCCACTTACCTCAGATATGTCTTGCCCACTCCCGGATTCCCGGAGCAAAACAAGACAGCCTTATCAGCTCTACTACAACTACCCCTCCACTCCAGAAACTCGCTCGTATATAAAAGCCAATCCCCGATACCCTCGAATCGGTCGGTGCGTACGCCCTCATGTCTGTTATTTGGCTCCAGCCTCCGCGCATCCGTGTCCTTCCTTCCGGTGCTGCACCGGTCCCGAGTACTTTCCCGGATGTTTGTCGAACGCTAGGAGAACATGCCGAGTGGCATCAAAGAAACTCGCTCTCCGAGAGCGTATCTGCTTTGTCTGAACGATAACGGGATAGGGTGTGAGCTGGGCCGGTGGGATAAGCGCATGGCCAAAGGGTTAAGTCCGTGCTAGGTGTTTAGTATGGTGAACAGCAATCAAAAAATTCCAACATTTCTTTGGATCTGAAGTGTCAATTTTCCGGCAAGTTTCTGCCTGTAATTTCATAGTGAAAAAGGAAGCTTGGTTTTTATTTCGAATAGGAAGATTACCTCAAGCTGCTCACTTGCCTCAGGATCTTTGATCCCCTTAGACACTAATTCGGAACACTGCCCCTCTCAAGAAGCAAACATAAAGCTGCTAAGCGCCTTCACAATATATCACTCGGTATCTGCTTCTACTAACTCACCATAGAAGACTCAGAATAGTGTGATAGTCCGCTTAGCGCTGATAGATTGTGTCTGATCAGAGGAGGTGAGAGGATCGTAAGGCCGGGCCGTGGACATAGCATTATCGAATGAGATAGCGCGACGATTAGCGGTGTAGGCACTGTACCCCCCCTGCCCACCTGTAAAAAGGGCATGCACGAATCATGGGCAAGTAAGGGCTATGTTTTCCCCCGGGTATTCATCTGCAGAGGCCATTGTGGGCGGAATCATTTCTACATAGAATGCGCTTGGGGAGGGTTGTGTCTAGGGTGAAATTTCAGAGTGGGAGGTTACAAAATTTGCCCCGGCACAGCAAGATCAGTTCTACTTATAACCCTAGAATCCGGAGAAGTCGAAGTTTGTTTGTTAGAGTGTGGGATGAGACTAGCCTCCGTGCTCTAGTAGGGTCCGGCTAAAAGGCTTTTTTTTCCCCAGAAAGGGAGAATAGTTCCTCAGCTTTTTATTTTGGCCTGTAGTGAAATTTGTGGCTCTTAAGGGTGGGTAAGAGAAAGAAATTGACCAAACAAAGGACTTGCAGGTATCCTGGAACAAAGTCCAGATTAACGTCAAGACTGACGGGCGGAGTATCAGGCTGCTACTGCCAGTGGGGAGGCAAGACCACGTCTAGAAGAAAATGAATATGTGTAAGATCGAGCTAGGGTGCTAAAGTTGAATTTTGGGTTTAAAGTTGTCCTGGAAACACGGAATCTCAGTTTCTGAATTAACCTTTGGCACCTTCTAAAGCGGCCAGGTTAGACAAATATCTGCTCCGTCTCAGTCAAGAAATCCGCTTGGCCATTTTGTAACTGGGACATCTCAGCGATCAAGTAGAGTCGCCTGCCCCAGTCACAGTAAATTTTTAATGTTTAATATTAGGCTGGAAGCTAATGGAATGGCGCTAATGGCCAGTGGATTAAGTGCTAGTTTGGAGGGGAATTTTAGTCCCTTCTAGGGCGGCCAGGTCAGACACATTTGTTCCACCTCAGTCATCAAGAAATTTACTTAGCCACTCTATAGCTGATAATAATAGAGTAAATGACTTAAACTATTATATAGATTTAGCTAGTACCCATCGGGGGCATCTCAGTGATCAAGTAGATTCACCTATCCCAGTCACAAAGTAATTTAATATTAGGTTGGAAGTTGAGGGAACGGCGTCCAGTGAAACAGGTGGCTGAAGGAAGGAATCTTTTGTCTATAAAATTAGTAATAGACTACGCTAGGGACTTTAAACAGAAAAGAGCTACCAATTGCGCTACTTCTCCTACATAATTTTGCCCATGTCGGAGCCCTTTGCAACACTTTTTTGCTTCACCACCTATCACTCGCTCACTCTTCTAAAGCAGCCAAATTAGATAGATATCTGTTCCATCCCAGTCAAGAAAAATTCACTCTACCGCTTTGTAACTAGGATGTTGTCCAGCAATCAACTAGACCCACCTATCCCAGTCCAAGGTAAAAGTTTTAACATTTAATATTAGGCTGGAAGTTGAGGGAACAGTCGTGAGGGGTGCAGAGCTCACCGAAGGAAGGAAGGAAAGTTTTGTCTATAAAATTAGTAATACACTATTCTAGGACTTTAAGCAGAAGAACTATGCCAATTCTCCAGCTATACAATTTTGCCCACATCGGGTCCAGTTCCCTTTGCTATTCCTTAAAATATTTTCTCCTTCACAGCCTGCCACTCGCCCACCCCCCTCCCTTCTGCCTTCATGATAGGGCTAGATGGAAACCCACTTTACCAACAATAGAACATATTCGCCCCTAGACCACACTTTCTCGCACTATCCCAGCTAGCAACTCCGAGGTAGAAAATCCGCAATACAGACACCCCCCCAACCCAGGGGTATTCACCACTGAATTCCCACTCGAAACGCCTTAGTGTTCTCCCCCAATAAAGCCAACTCAAAATCCGAAAACGTAGTAGTAACCAGTAGTTAGAAGCATTGGTATTTCTTCCTTCGATAATATTCTGTGGAAACCCAGAATAGCAGAGTCATTATCCATTCCGAGCCAACATATCCTATGCTTGAGCAGGGCTTGAGCTAGGCTTGAATTTAGTTTTCCTACCTGAGGGCAAAGTGAGGGGGTAGAGAGGGTAAGTCCAGGAGTGGGATGGGTAGGTGATGTGGAGAGTGCAGGGATAGGTATGAGGAAATGGTGAACCTTAGGAGGAGGAAAGAGACGTGTCCCCCCACCTACCCACTTTCTATCTAATTCTGAAGCTATAACGTTCCATACCTCTATCCACCTCCGTGGCAAACGGTTGTACATAAATCTCGTCGAAAAGCTTTCCTTATTTCCCCCCTATTTGCGAATGCGCAGGTAACCGTGCCAAGGTTGCGGCGTGTGGCCGCCACCCCCGCATGTTCGCAGGCTCACAACCGGGGGCACTCCTCCAGAGTGCCTGACAGCTCAACACAAAATTGTGGCTCAACACAACTTTGTGGCTTACCATAGAAACCTTGTGGCTCAACATAACTTTGTGGCTCAATGTAGCCTAAAAAATGTATTAAATATAATATTCTGGTTTACACGTGTTTTTGCAACCTCCCCTGTCACTTAATTATTAACTTATATATTTCTTGAGCAATAAAGTTACATCAAATGAGAAAACCATGCTAAGCCACAAAGTGATGCTAAGCCACAATGTTATGTTGAGCCACAAAGTTTCTATGGTAAGCCACAAAGTTGTGTTGAGCTGTCAGGCACTCTGGAGGAGTGCCCCCGGTTGTGAGCCTGCGAACAGGTGGGGGTTGCGGCCGCACGCCGCAACCTTGGCACGGGTACGGATAGGGGGAGCAAAAGCTGTTGCATTTTGAAGGGTGAGTTTGAAGGGATCGGGTGCGGCAAAGCTGATCATTAAGCACAACAACCTTTACCCTATAGACTATTGCTGTCGAGGAGCACTCCTGTGGGCAGCTGAATTGGATCAGGAAGTTGTGGCAAAACTCCTGCTTGAACGGGAGGATGTCGTGCAACGCGTCTGACCATGGGTTCGACCAAACACCACTCTATAACGCCGCCGGAGCCACTATACTCCGGCAGGTGCGCCGAGATACCGCTTGGTTAGACGTCAGCCCAAATTCCCCGATGCTGCAGGGCGTACACCGCTCAACTTCGCGATCACGAGTAGCTACAAGGAGCCAGCAAGGCTACTGGGCTATAGAGCTGTTAATCTTAACATGGCGGAGGTAAGCCAGACTCGGACCGCCTGGACACAGCTCATCTCGCCGCTCCCTCCGGACGGGGCAACCTCCCCCACAGACTCTGGCTTACTGCAATCACGGGCCCGCAAAGCTACCAATACCCCTCAACGACATGGACCTTAACTATACTAATAATCACTGTCAAACTCTGTTGCATTATCTGGGCAGATTAGGACGCGAAGAAATATTAATGAGGATTCTAGGAAGAGACAGCACCGAGCTCAACCATGTGAATGATGAAGGTCCGACACTGCTGGTTGGGGCTATGTGGTGTGGGCACTTTGGGATGGTGAAGGCGCTGCTGCGATGTTTGAGCGCTGACCTAAATGCCAGGGATCGCGACCGATGTTTACTACTTTCTCTCGTTATTAAAGATGGATTATTCTTAGTTTAAAGCCCCAGCACCACGTCAAGGTGATAATCCCAGCTGGGGTACCTAGATAGCACCCAATCAAGTCAGCAATCAGAGCTAGCAACCCACTACGAGTAGAGGGTTGCCAGCCATCATCCACAAAAGGGGGGGGGTCAACAAAGTTAAACAAGACAAAACAAAACAGAACAGAACAGAATAGAACCAGTGTTCGCAACGGCCCGGGGCCCTGGTAGGGCCCTGCGGGGGGGACTGCCAAGAGCCCTGGGCGAGACGGGACGGCAGGTGACGGCGGAGGACAGCAAAGGACAGCGATGGTGCGACGGGGGACGGCGGCGGACGACGGGGGACGGCGGAGGCGGAGGGAGGACGGCGGAGGACGGCGGATGGAGGACGGCGGAGGGCAGCGGAGGGAGGACGACGGAGGGCAGCGGAGGGAGGACGACGGAGGGCAGCGGAGGGAGGACGACGGAGGGCAGCGGAGGGAGGACGACGGAGGGCAGCGGAGGGAGGACGACGGGGGACGGCGGAGGACGGCGGAGGACGAGGACTGCCCCGTTGCGAACACTGAACAGAACAGAACAGAACAGAATAAAACACAACCGAGCAGGGCAGAACAGAACAGAGCAAAATAAGACAAAACAATTCAAGAGAGACACGCCAACTTGATTGTGCGAAAAGGACCGGCGGGGAGAGGTAAAGACAGGGGCAGGTGCTGGGATAACAAATAAGTCCTCATACGCTGTGTCAAGATCTCCTAGGAGGTAATTGAACACAAAGTCAGGAAGTACAGGAAGGTAGTGCTCCACAAGGATCTCAGGGATCAATGTACAGGCATTAAGCAAAGGGATGACTGTGGTAGGGGGAGGGGCTGCAAGAAAGGTACTCGCGTTTGAAAACAAGAACTCGCAAAGGGCACGTTACATGAAAGCAATAGAAAAAGCCTTGACGGTGGAGAAGAAAGAGGAAGAAGGCATGGGTAGGGATGTGAATATAGAAATATGAGAAATATGAAAGAAGAAGAAGATAATCAGTAATTTATGTGCGCAGATGAGAACAGAAATTACCGAGGGGGAAGGAAGGAGAGTGGGAGAGTGGGGGCCTTTATATAGAGTTCTCTATCAACGCCAAGATTCAAATTTGGCCGCTGTGAAGAAAGAGAGGTTTTAGGTTTTTTTATACCACCATTTAGGGTATCTGGGGCCGTGGAATTTTAGGTCTACCAAGGGTTTACTATAGTATATCCTCGAGCCACTGGAGACACTTTTGAAACGGTATCATCCATCTAATGTGTATAGCCATTATTCCGCGTTCGACAAGATATGTGGGATAGTTTCGAAGACTAGAAATAAATGATTTTCCCTAAACCTTAGGCGCGGGAACCTCCACCACCCTGTAAACTCAAACCAGACATAGCGCTCAGAGAGCTTAACGTTGCGAATTCGGACGCCAACCACGTCGCCAACCTAGACTTGATTCCCATCGCGCTTATCCACAAAGCACATCTTGGCTACGAGTCCCAACTCACGGACAAAGCCAGTACACGGCGTGAGTGGGCTATGCTTTTCCATCACCAGGAAGCTGAGCTTCTCCCGAAATGTGTACTTTTCTAGTCCGATCTCCCAAGCACCTTTTATGGCAATAGCAGACCAGAGGCGGTTGGCTTCCTTCGCGATATGCTTCGCTGTCTGTTCCATCAGCTGGAGGTAGGATAGTATTGGCTCTAGTTCCGTGGTGTTCTTGGGTGGCCGTTTTAGCAGAACGGATTGAATCTAGTATTGTGCGAGCATGTCCGAGTATCGACGTAGCGAGTTAGTGGTTTTCGTGTATCTGGTTGGCAAGCCCATGAGCTTGTACGGTCGAGGACTAGCTTGGAGGCGGGTTTGTCCCAGGAGCATCAGCCAGTGGATTGAGTTCTTGTTTGGAGGTGAATTTTTGGTCCCTTCTAAAGCGGCCAGGTCAGACACATTTGTTCCACCTCAGCCATCAAGAAATTCGCTTGGCCACTCTGTAGGGGGGGCATCTCAAGTAGATTCACCTATCCCAATCACAAAGTACAATCTTTTTTTAATATTTAATTTTAATAATATTAGGCTGGAAGTTGAGGGAACTGCGTCCAGTGCAACAGGTGGCTGAAGGAAGGAATATATTGCCTGTAAAATTAGTAATACACTACCCTAGGGCTTTAAAAAGCAAGGCGCTACCAATTGCGCTGCTTCTCCAAATACGTAATTTTGCCCATGTCGGAGCTCCCCCAGTTACCCTTTGTAATACTTTTTTGCTTCACATCCTATCACTCGCTCACGTCTCACCTCCCCCATCTTCCTTCATGACTGGGGTAGATATGATGAATTCACTTTGCCACTAGGATAGAACATTTCTACTCCGGGGTCTCACTTTCCCGCTCCTACCAGCCAGAAACTCCCAGATGGAAAATCTGTAATACCGACACCCTTCAGCCCAGTCATCCCCCACAAAAGCTCCGAAAAACAAAACCTCCATAGTCAGCGGTCAGAAGCATTAGTATTTCCTCCGGTAACATTCTATAGAAACCCGGACCAGCCGAGCGATTACCTACTATTTCCTCCCTGCCAACATATCCCGCACTTGAGCCGGGCTTGAGCTAAGCTCAGGTTTATTTCTCCTACCAGAGGGCAAAGCGGGGGGTTAGATATGGTAAGTCTAGGGGTAAGACGGATGGGTGGCGCGGAGGGTCAGGGACAAGTATGGCGAATGGCGAACCCTGGGAGGGAAGGGATGTGTTTCCCCGCCTATCTACTTTCTATGTAATTCCGAAGCCGTAACATCCCATACCCCTATACACCTACGCATTAAACCGCTGCACATAAATCTCGTTGGGGGGTTTTCCTTATTTCCCCCTTATTTGCGAATGCGCGGCTAATGTGTGGCCGAGGAAAAAGCTGTTGCATTTTGAAGGATGAGTTTGAAGGGATCGGACGCGGCGAAGCCGCTCATCGGGCGCAGCGACAACCCTTACCCCATGAACTACTGCGGTCGAGGAGCATTCCCATGAGCAGCTGGATTCTGTCAGGAAGCTGTCGCGAAACTCTCGCTTGAACGGGGGGATGTCGTCAAAGGCGACCGACTATGAGCTCCACCAAACACCACTCTGCAATGCCACCGGAGCTACTCCGGCAGGCGCTATGAAATTACTACTTGAGTGAAGACGTTGACCCAAATTGCCCCAACGCCGTAGGGCGTACACCGTTTAACCTCGCGATCACGAGTAACTATGGGGAGGTAGCAAGACTACTTGACCATAGAGCTGTCGATCCTAACATGGCGGAGGTAAGCTAGACCGCTCGGGCACTACTCATCTCGCCACTTCCTACAGACGGAGCAACCCCACAGGCTCTAACCGCAAAGCTACCGATAGCCCACGACGATTTGGACCTTAACCGTACTAATAATCGCTGTCATCTCCTTGCATTATGCGGGAAGGTTAGGGCGCGAGGAAACAACAATGAGGCTTCTGGGAAGAGATGGCGCCGACTTTAGCCCCGTGTATAAAGAAGGTCTGGGACCGCTGGCTGGGCTGTGCGGTGTGGGTACGTCAGGACGGCGAAGGCGCTGCTGGGATGTTCGGGCGTTAACCTAAATCTCGGGGATCGCGAAGGAGGCTCGCTGCTTTCTCTCATTGGTGAGGCAGGCTGTGAGGATGTTCTGAGGATGTTGTTGGGTACCGGTAGAGCGAACGTTGATCCGAATCCCGTGGAGGGGGATAGGCAGATACTGCTTTCTCGGGCTGCTGTAAGTTGGTAGTGCGGATAGTGGAGATGGTTTAGCGATAGATTGATGGACTGCACGTTCCTAGATTTCCTTACTAATTGCCAAGCACAGTTCTTGGGCACAAGTCGTGGCTGGCCAGGTAGGGTAAGCTTACGCACTAAAATAAGCGAAATGACCCGCAGCACTTCAAGAGCCTCAATGCCAAGCTTCACTAAAATTCACTCGCCAGTAGCGGGCACTTGAGATTTGATGTACTGTACAGTCGTGTCTGAAAAGTTTTCGTACCAACCCCCGTCTCCCCTACAACCACAACGATTGAAATTTCAACTCCATGTGAGGTGTCATTTTATCACCGTGGACCGGTCAGGTTCCTTGTTTCCAATCTCACGATGGCTTCAAGTTCAACAATTCCTCTTCTGAGGTTTCGTTTCTTTTGTTTAGATTTATTCCTCTTGGAATTATCTTTTCAATTTTATCGGCATGATCTTCTAAGATTATTTTCGAATTTTCTACGATCGGCGGATTTTCGCTTGCTTCATTACGATGGGCGGGCAGGAGGCAGTAGGACTCCACGATACGGTTTTCCTTTTTTTTTTTTTTTTCAGAGACAGAGTTTTTGGCGGGGGGTCCATTTGACCCCCAGAGTTTTGGGTTAGGGTAGGATTCCGGTGTGGTGTGGTAGGCGGCTGACGGGTTGGTGGTGGCGGTGTTGGCGGGCCAATCGCGTTGAACCGGGGGGTTAGGTTTTGGAGGAATTGTTGACCGGGTGTGTGGCTGCCCTTTTTAGGGGTGGCGTAGTATGTCTCCGGTCGGGAAGGGTACCTGTATTTCGGTTTCGACGAGTTACGCCACACCGCACCGCTAAACGAACACCCTCGTGCCCGACCACGGCCTAACACGCGGCGCCTCACAAGGCTAGGTGCAGTATGGACTAACAGGAATTTAGTGGCTTTTTTATCGTGTCGTCGTTTTTCGGATTCAGTTACAGGTAGCGCCTTACGATAAGGGAGAGGATTCGGGTGGTGGAAACCTACTTTTGGCGAGGCGAGTTGGAGGCCAGGGATGGTCCACGAGACCCATTGCAAGTTTCGTGGGTCATGGCGTTGGCCGGGAGTAGGTAGTACTGGTTTTTTGTCTGCAGGTGGAAGGTCGAAGGAGACCTACATCAGCAAAAAAATACCTTGCGTCAGATCCGTCGGCGTTGCGCCCTGACGCAAGCGACGTCGCTTCTGCGTTCTCTACGCCCTGTGCGCCCTGA
>Ga0307507_10004703_pt1 | contig 23657 bp, 24 predicted proteins | sample 7_EM_MG_FD_207223 | JGI IMG/M metagenome (GOLD analysis project Ga0307507, IMG submission 207223) | Populus trichocarpa ectomycorrhiza microbial communities from riparian zone in the Pacific Northwest, United States - 7_EM | ecosystem: Host-associated > Plants > Roots > Unclassified | place...
GATCCCCATACTTGACTAGTTCGGGTGCATTGACTACTTTGTCTTCTCAACACCTTCTCCGAGCACGCAACATCCAACTGAGACCCCGCTGCTATAGCCTACTCCATGGCGATATGCCGCACTCAGGGACAATTATTCTAGCGTAAGCTGTCATTAATACAGTATTCTAGTGCCCGAATCGAATTCAGTACCTTACTAAACCTTTATCCCTGGAGAAGCATAGCTATACTAAATGATGTGGGCCCGGCTACGACATGAGCTACAGTATCTCGCCATGCCCTGAAAGAGCCACACCCTAGGGAGCGCGGTGTGCGGGGGGGGGCCTGATAGCTTTAACCTCAGTTCGAATCCGGGCTGACATCACAAGATATCACTCATTTTTGTCAAATTTTGCGTCAGCATCAAATTGTGACCTTCTGTCGAGCGAAACTGCACGCTTTGAAGCCTGTGGAGGGGTTGACCCCCCCTGCTGTCGTTACCGCGCTAATGGGGTTTTAGGCGTTCGTGTGGCATCTCTAGCTGCCATAGAAATAAAATACCATAAATGTGTTCTGAATGCAATAGGATTTGGAATAAGTAGGAAGGCTGTGGGGTTAGGCAGTTATCGTAACTTTGGGATATGGAAGGACACTATTCCGAGTTTATTCGTGAAACGGAAACACCTTACGGAATAAGCAAGGAAAAGTAAGCTGTGGCGCATATAGCACAGGTTCTAATACTAGCCACAGGGGACAAGTGTAACGTTCCAACACCGGAGCCCTAGGTCGGGGGCTTACGTCGTTCCTGGACCTGTTTGCATCCAACCATTCCCCTACCGGTATCAACAATCAATCGTCGATTACTCCATGAGCGCGGTCTTAACTCCTTGATTACGTGCATTTCCTCCTCTGTCGTCGACAAACTTCTCTCCCACTCCCCACTCCCCACTCCCCACTCCCCACTCCCCCCACCACCCATCTGTCTTCCTCCTCGCCCCTCCAAACACTGCCGGCTAACATCTGATACTCTGCAATGTCGGAAATCCCGCGTCATTCGGGCGCCCTGTACACTCCCCCCGATGCTCTTCCCCCTCCGCCAAGTACGGTGCGTTGGAACCGACAAAGACGGTCATCATCCCTATCGTCAGGGCCGTCACGACGAAGCTCCGGAAAAGGAAAAAGAAATGCCCTGATTGCTAAGGCTAGTAGGTTACAGAGATGGGCTCACAAAAAGTTCAATAAGATGACCTTGATGCAAAGGATCTTTGGATCACTGGTGCTTTTGATAATTGGGACTACGGCTATACTGGGGTTAATTTTCCACGCGAAGATATTACACGCTATACTACCGCTCGCTGCGAAGCTCAGGTGCTTGAATCAATAGGGGAGAGAATAATCGTGTTTGGTCGCTAATAGTTGTTTGGTGTTTAGGAGCTGGAAGGCTGGATGGCTGCTTATATTTGCTCTTTGCTTTGCTTCAGCTTTTCCGCCGATGATCGGGTACTCAACTTCGGTAACGCTTGCTGGATTTGTTTACGGCTTTCCTAATGGGTTGGTTCCCACTCTATTTCGAGTTAGCTCCGTTTTTGCTTTCCGAGCGGTTCAACTAATCGGTTTTTGTGAGCAGTTGGTTTATAATCGCTTCTGGCACGGTAATAGGTGCTTCTTGCTCGTTCATAGCATGTCGATACTACTTCCAGGACTTTGCGAAGCGTATGGTGGCCACCGATAAGCGCTTTGCTGCCCTTTCTCTCACACTTAAACATGATGGGATCAAATTGCTGTGCATGATCCGGTTATGTCCCTTGCCATATTCAATCTCCAATGGTGCTATGTCGACGTTTCCGACTGTTAGTCCACTGAATTTCATGGTTGCGACAGCTGTGGCGACACCGAAGTTGCTGATCCATATTTTCATCGGTGCTAAATTGGCTGAACTGGCCGAGGACGAGGGCAAGAAGATGGATCTGAAGACAAAGGCCTTGAACTATGGAAGCATTATTGGGGGTAATAATAAATATATTTTGTATCATGTCAGAGCTGACGTTGGGTAGGTATTTTTCTCGGCGTCATCACCGGGTGGTTGATTTATAAACGTACTATGCTTCGGACGAAACAACTCGAGGCAGAAGAGCGCGCACGGATCCGCACACCCACTGGGCAAGGCTTCACAGATGCTGAAGATCCAGATGCTGGGGCGGCCGCCGGTCTCGTCGAGGATCTCATTGAAGGTGAATATCCAGATTCGAGCGACGATGACGAGTCTGAAGAAGGTGATATCCTTCTCGATGATGAAGAGGGCCCTGGATTTGGAATGGACGACAGTCTGGAGCTTGAGAGGAATGATACTAAGGGGCTGTCTCAAGCATCGCCCAAGGGTCCTATCGCTCTATAGGTAGACGGATTGTTATAGAGGGGTTGCTAGAATTTCATTCTTTTGTCATTTTCATTCTTGTTCTTATGTAGGTTAATCTGGGCTGGGATGGGGTTGGGAGGGGTTTGTTTTTGCAATTGCTTTTCTTTTTGGGTTGCTTGGATCGGATGGGTGAATGTACGTACAAGGTTTGATATCTTGCTTTTCTTCTCTTTTTTATTTTTTTATGTTCTGGATGGCACCGACAGATGTGGCAGGAATTGTAGCTCTTGTTAGGAGGGAGGGGCTTTTATAAAATTCTGTTTCCTCCTTTTCTGGAAGGTTGGCACTGATTGCTTTGGAGGCGCAAAAAAGATAGGAGAGGAGGGGAAGTTGACCGGGAAAATCAAAAGCCGGACCTGCATCTCATCTGATCTAACCTTGCATCTGTGCTGTACTTTATGTGAGATGCCGTATCGGACATTACTGCGCGAGTGATACGGGGTGAGCACTCCATACGGCAAACGATACCAAGTCTTGAGTAGATAGTGTACCTTGTCATTTTTTTTCTTTTCTTTTTCGTTTAACCCAACCTGGCTGGCTAACCTGGATGGAGATGTTATAGGGGATACCAGTACTCGTACTGGTACAGTATTGGAAAGCCACTATTCGGTTCGTGCTTTCAATCTTAATTCGTATTCCTTAAATACAGGATATCACCTATCCAGGTATCATTCGTGCTGAGGAAGCGGAGAATCTAAGCTTGCACGAGTGCAGTTGAGGCGGCCAATTGATAGCTTTATTTATTTATTTCTCTTGAGACATTTAGGCGAACGAAATGTGAGAGAAGTTCGCCTTGACGAATTGAGTTTATGCCTTTCCCTTCCTTCGTATTCGACTTCATTGCGCGAATTGGAGCGCATCCCCAAGCAGACTGAGAGAAGTGAGAGGGGAAAACAATATACTCCATGCTTAAGTGCGTAATGGCCATTCGCTGGCGGTTCCATCACCCCCATGCCCTTCCCTTTCCCCTCAGAAAAAGGTCAGCCAGTCAGCCAGCCACACGCGACCACGACATTCTGCTTGCTTGCTTTGCTTCCCGCGCGCGTGCGCACCACCACCCATGACGAAATGTACAATCGGGCCAATGTGAGATTGGAAAGTGGTTGCGTTTATTTGAGTACTAGGCTCGGCGAATTGGGTGTTAAGGTAGGCTTGAAGTGTGGACTGGGTTATACGTGTGTATGTGGGTACCGGTAGGCTATTGTACCGCACCGGTAGAGTATAGTACCCCGTAGGGGGAACCATTTGTTGTTTTTGCAGTTTCTCTGTTCTGCTGTTCTTTTTTTTTGTGAGAAGGCTTTTTGTAACGTGTGTGGGATGCCTAAGTAAAGTAGAGGGGAAGGAGGAGGAGGAGGGAGGAGGGAGGAGGGAGGAGGGAGGAGGGATATAAGTATGCGAGTAATGCCCCTAAGGCTTTTGGGTTTGGTTCTTTTGATTTACTTATTCTTTACTTTTCCTTACTTTACTTCACTTTTACTTTCGTATTATAACTTATCGCTGGTTCGGTCTATTTTATTTTCTCTGTCCACTGTTTTATTTATTTATTTTTACTTCTATATTGTTATTTTTGTTTTTTGTTATTGATTACTTGATTGCTTCGATTGCTTAAGCTTATCGTTTCGTATCGTATTGTGTTATCTAACGTTTTATTGCTGCCGGACGGTAAGCTTGTTTTAGCTATCATACTAAAATAAGCCATAACAACCACCACCACCAACCCTAGTGGTCTGTCTGCCTAATTTGTTTCTTTCTTTCCAGCCTTCCTACCTCCTCGCAACTTTAACTTCAACAACCACAGACAGACAGAACAAAGAACAAGAAGAAGAGGAAAGGGAACAAGATACAAAATGACACAAGACCAAATAATCGGTACATATGTACACATCCCCGGAAAGCCAAAGGAGCAGCACGCCCTCTATATGCTCCGGCGGATCGCCAGCCTTGTGAAGCCCATCATGAGCAAGGGTGGGTATAAGGTGGGCTGTTTGGCGGAGTTTTACCCAGCGCAGAAGAGCTTACTTGGTATTTCCACCATCCCTCACACTATTGCAGAGAAGAGAAGAGGGCTAATTATATCGTGTGTTGGGTGGGAAAGGCTTAAACGTTAATAATGGCGAAAAGGTCTGCATAAGGCTCCGCCAACCTCACGACGATAGTGTATTCTTGGATGTTGAGGACTGTGTTTATACCATGTTGCATGAGTTTGTCTCCCTCTTGTCTGCCTTACGAGGGAAGCACTAGCTAATGATGATGCTAGAATAACGCACAACCTTCACGGCCCCCATAACGACACATTCTACACTCACCTGAAAACCCTCGAAGAGTCCTACTCCGCCCTTCGCCGTGGCGGGTACGATGGGGAAGGCTTCTACTCAGAGGGTAAGCGCCTAGGCGCTGGAATCCCTAAGAATCCGATGATGTCCGAAGCCCGTCAACGAGCGTTGGCAGCCGCCGAGAGGCGACGGGACATCTACTCCGGATCTGGGCAAAAGCTTGGTGGTGGGAAGGACCCACTTCCCGGTGGGCTGGGTATTAGGGAGAAGATCGCCGCGGCGACGGAGCGGCGCATACGTGATTCGCAGACTTGCGGTGCTGGGAGCGGTGCTGGAGATAGGGGTGCTATGGAGGCGGAAGCTGAGAGGACGATTCGTGCTGGGACCGTTACGGTCGACGAGGAGCAAGAGGAGGAGGGAGCCGAACAGGAGGTGATAGTGCTAGATGAAGACCCGGAAAACGAAGCTGCAATAATCAATGCCGCAATAGAACTAATCCAGGAAGCGGAACGCGAAGAGGCCGAGCAGAAACTGCTCTGGGAGGAACGAGGTGGTGTAGTCTGGATAGACGACGATGATGGTCCAATACAAGTCGAACTCCCTCCGATTACCGCCACCACCACCACCGCCCCCCCTCTCCCATCCCCGCGCATCCCAGCACCAATAATAATCTCCTCCTCCTCTCCCCCCCTACCACCGCTAGAACCTCAGGATCTCCCCCCAAGCTACGAGCAAGCAACAACCTGGACCTGCGACCTCTGCACCCTAATCAATCCCTCCATCCTCCCTCGCTGCGAAGCCTGCTCCTTCGAGCGGCCCGAAGACACAGACTCAGCCACATCCCCACCTCCCACGCCTCTATCACCAATCTACCAGAACCCACCGTTGACCCAGGCGGTGATCGCGGGGAAGGAGAAGGAAAGGGAGAGGCAGAAGGTCCGATTCGCTGACATGCCATTGATGATTCCGGAGAAGAATGAGGTGGCAACGGCTGGGTGGAGGTGTGTTGGGTGCGGGGCAGGGAATGGAGAGGGGTGGTGGGGGTGTGGTGGGTGTGGCATGGTTAGGGGTGAGATTTGAAGCATGCTTATAGGATGAGAGTAGGAAGGAGGGAGGGAGGGGAGAAAACGTTTCCTGGTTTTCTTTTTCCTTTTCTTTTCTTTTAGGTGTTTACTTGGAATTTAGGAGGGTATTTTTTTCTGTTTGTTTATTGTAACCTTTTAACTTAACGGATGATACGACGTGATGGACACCTTACTTTTTATGGCGTTTTCTTAGTCTTTGCACTCTTTATAACGACATTAGCAATAGCTATTAGTTGCCAGTATCAATTTCAATACAAATACCGAATCCAGCAATTCCTTCCTTCTCCCCACAACCTACATTCCACAGGAGGTCCGACACCGAGTGAGAATCCATGACCACACCTTAATAAATGTGAGACCACCGCATCATCACCGTCATCAAACAACAAAAACCAAGGCCCCAACGTCCTAAAACCACACATATCTAAGTTTATATTCCCCCAAACCTCTCATCCAGCTCTACTTACAAACCTCCCCTCACACCTAGGCTTGATACGGTACAATATAGCACGATGCGGTGGGTGCTAGGCTACTCTAGACTAGACTGGATCCTCTTGCTTACGGCAGCGGAGCATACCAAGATGACGGGACGGAATAGGTAGAGGGAGATAAGAAGCGAAGGGAGCAAAAGAAAGAAAAAAAGGAAAAAAAAAGGGGAGGGGAAACAGTCGAGATATACTCGACTTGGTCGAAAAAGAAAATGTGGAAAAAGGAGCTTACGAGGATATTTCTAAATTACTTGAATATGGGTACTATTGGGCCCTTGAGATCTCGGCCTATCGTAATATACCGGTATGCTACTGTACTGTATGGTTATTAATTTAGTTTACTTATGTATAGTCCCCTGAAAGGAGGGGGAGGACAAGAGCAGCGATACACGAATACTAGGATTTCATTATTGCTACTCCTACCCCGCGGCGGTTTATTAAAAGTGGATGGAGGATTCAAGCTATATTACAGCTCCCTTTTTTTTCTTTCTTTCCACTTCTGAAACCTAATCTACCTGCAGTCTCAAGCCATGGGATAATATATTATCCCCCTCCTTATCATACATTAACGCCAATATCTTCCATACCCGCGCCTGAGAGACTTTGCTATGGTCTTAATCGTCTTATATATATCAGATCCCTTTCCATCCACCCTACCTACCCACCCCTTAGCAAATATGCTCGTGGTGAGAGGGGTCTCTACGATCCCGCAATCGATTTACTATCATACTAAGTTTTAGCATCACGCTAGCCCTCCCTCCTGCATATGATATAATACGAGAACTTATGATATCATGCGGTTAGATCGGAAGCTCTCTCTTGTCGTCCACAGTGAAAGAAAGAAAGAAATAGATAAATATGACATAACGTTACAAGAATTTGAAGGGTTTAGAACCGGGTTAAGTTAGTTGTTTTTTTGAAAGTTACACTTGGATTGAATAAAATTAATGAGGATTGTGGGGTTTTTTTTGGGGGGGGGGATTTTTGGTTATCGATATGAATAAATAAATAAATAAGATTTTGAATTGTGCCCGTTCCTTCCCTACTTTGCTATTATAATATCATGCTGTTCTTGGGAGTATCGTGCTTGGTAGCTATATACTCCTAGCCGCTTATCGTCTCCAAAGTCAGCCTCCAATTTTTTGAACGCAGTCTCGTCGTTCAGTGAGGGGGTTGCAGCACCTATACTAATAGCAGGTATCATACATAGGCAAACTTTCTTGGCAAAATTTCAAAGATTTGGGAGTTCATCGATTTGCTATACTTTCATAGGGACAGTTACCGGTACGATACAATAGCTACTCCCGTGATATCAGAGAAAACTATTTCTACCTATTGCGTAATTCCCCATTGAGGCATGATACCGTCCCAGTACGGCACAGTACGGTACCTAGCACAAGCAAGGTGTAGTGATGTTTTCTTTCCAAGAGTAACTTAAACAATCCTTATGTACCAGCTGCCCCAGGACCAAAAGCAGCTGTCAGGTAGCTGTCATTGGTAGAGGAAGCTGTGGTGGTTCCTTTCAGACAAAACAATTAACCAAGCACTCCCCTGTTGCGGCTAGACTCTCAACAGATCATTATCGCGGAATCTAGTTCATTTTAAACATCCAGCGTCGCCTAGTAAGGAATTATTTCCAGTTTCACAATCAACCTAAAAGATATGATATTGTCCTATTATAGATTGGGTCTTACTGCCCTCTCGTAATCATCACCCGCCAACAGCGCAATAATATTATTATCATACTGGCAGTGGGTTTTGATTTCACCCGTCCTCAACTCAACGGCCTTGTAACAGTACGAGCACGGCACATAACGTACGGGGTGAGTCCGAATTATCGTACAGTACACCGCCTATCCTCCAAGTAACACCGAATATAAACTACCTCCCCAGTCTACAGGTATAATACTACCGGACCAAATCACGAGCACTCCCCTCAACCAAAAACACAAATCTTTTTTTGAGGGGGAGTTAGATAGAGATGGAGAAGGAATTGGGGGAAGGGGAGGGAGGGGCGATTCTGTCAATCGGTATGATGAATATTCAGAACCAAACAGCCAGTCTTAGCACCCGCAGTACCCACCGCAAAAAACAAAACAAAACCCGTTAAACCCTACTATCGGCCGTAAGCCCCTACCTTCGAAACCCGATACAAAAAGCGCTCCCAAGAAGGGATAGTAATCATCCGGACTGAGAGTAGCTTATTTAAGTCTAGCCCACTGGATCTCTTTTAACTGGATCTGTTTAGATCAGCGATTTCCGTTACGCAATCCGATAAGTGGATTTAGCGAGCCCCTTGCAGTAGACTACGGTAAAAACTCTTGAAATCCGCCATCAGATTATCATCCGTGATCGGCGCGTTAGCACGGGATAGGTTTAGCCTGGCAGGTTAATAGGATTGCGAATACCGGTTAACGAGATCCAAGGTGCCCATTGGGCCGATCTTTTACTGTGTTGGGAAAACGCCAATCCCCCTCCAAAATTACAATAATATTCGTAACATACAGGAAGCATCCCCCTCCGGATGTCTTGACTGAGAATCCGGGATTAGGGGGCTGCCTGAGATGGCAGATTTCAAAAGTTTTTACGGTACTAGTACTCGAGTACTCGAGTACAGGACGAAGGCAGCGCACTGACCACCTGTAGGGGAAGGCCTTTCGGGATGGCGTGTTTGCCCCGCGATTCCTAGAGGTCGGAGTGTCGGGGTCCCCTGAACCGGTATCGCTTGCCTCTGTTTCTTTTTCTTTTTCTTTCTCCCCAGGGCCGAATAGTGGGTCCTTCTTGAGGGGTAGGATTGGCGACGAGCGGTTCTGAGCAGCTAATCTTCCTTGAAGCTTGGATGGGGTTACACACACCTCTGGAAAAGTCCCGGGCCAATTTTGCTAGTATCCCATATTGCGAATATCTGTACTGTTATGTTTTTGCACTTTGCCTTGCCAATTTCTCCGGCTACAGTACATATCGGTGTCTGGTTAAAAAACAAAACGAGGAAACACTTATCTCTTCTTTTGAGAAAGGGCCACATCTCGTAAGCCTTATTTTCTCAAATTGGTTATTCTGTTTCTCTAATTAGAGATCGGGTCCTGGTATTATCTTGGCTCCGGTTTGAGGCCGTTTGGGCTGTATCTTTTTTCTCCTTTTATTTTTCTCCTTTAGATGTCAGGCGAACGAGTGAACGTGGTGTTCAAATTATTTTTTCGTAAAAAAAGGGGAAAGGGCTTCGCAGTGGTGATTGTCGTCGGTGCTCTGCGGTAAATGAGCAGGCTACTGTATTCAGCACAACCAACCAGCCAATCAACTTGCTCAGATATTCTATTCACGTTCACATTCACCAGCGAGTAGACAAGTTGAAATGTCGGAAGGTATCATGGACTTTCATTACCGCCATTGCTTTCAAACATCCATCGTCCATCATCCCACCACGAGGTAAACATAGTCGCTATGCAAACTACTTTCAAAAGAAGACAATAAGATACGAAAGGAAAAAAAGAGCAACCATTAAACGAGGAGAGAAAGGGAAAAAAACAAAGAAAATATCAAGAAAAACTATGAGATCGAGCACTTATCAGGCAATCCGCAAGGACCGCCGGATTTGTCACCATCCCTATCCTTCTTTTTTTCTGGACCAACTTCCTTTTTAACTGGCTGTTTGGGGGTTACCGCATCTTTTGGGGTCGTAGCATCGGAGCCACCATGCAGTCAAGCAAAGTTGACGCGGGCAACAGTCTCGTAGAAGGTTTGGCCCTGAATGCAGGCGAGCTCCTTCTCCTTCTCGGTGGGCTGGCGAGCTCCGGTAGGCCCCTGTGATATGATTGTCAATAATATGTAGAGAGAAAGGGGAGGTTGCGAGAGGAGGGGAAACATACAGCGAAGGTACCGGCACCCCATGGGGAACCACCGCGGACCTCCTCAAGCTCAGCGAGAATGCCGAAAGCGCTCTTGTAACCCAAAGGAACGTAGATCATTCCGTGGTGGGCAAAGGTAGATATGGCGTTCAGGGCAGTGACTTCCTGCCCACCGCCCTGAGTACCAGTGGAGACGAAAACGCCAACGTATTTGCCTGTGATATTATTAGAAAAAGAATAATTAAGAATCTAACTCAAGTTGGAAAAGTAGGAACAATCATACCGTTGAGTCCACCGCTTTGCCAGAGACCGCCGGTGGTGTCGATGAATGCCTTCCACTGGCCAGGGAAGTTACCAAAACGAGTGGGGATACCGAAGAGGAAAGCATCGAATTTAGACAACTCGGCAGCGGTGATAACGGGGTATGCAGGCTTTGGAGGGGCGTGCATGAGCGTGAGAACCGCTTCGGGGAGAGTCTCGGGGACCCTATAAGAGCAATTCAGTGGCAACTCCTATGTTTGCAGCGGGGGCCCCGCCAGAGGAAACAAAGCCTCTAAAAATTCAAAGGAGATGAAAAAACTCACTGGTAGATGGTGGCTTCTCCCCCAGCAGCTTTAACACCTTCAGCTTCCTTTTCGGCCAACTGGGCGATATGTCCGTACATAGAGTAGATAACGATAGCAACCTTAGGGGCCATTGCTACTGTTTGTTCGAAGGTTGTTGTTAGGGAGTGTTGCGTTGGTGGAGTGTGTTGTGATGGTGGTGAAGAGGAAGGAATGGATGAAGGCGGTGGTAGCTGTTAAATAGACAATTGTGGGGTGAGGAGGAGAACTGGATGAGAAGGGCAGAGGGGAGAGGGCTTATATATGTTATTCCCGGGACTAACGTTTGCTAGTGTTTGCGGGACTTGCCCTTCTACCAGGGAATTTTGAGTTGGTCTCACTCGTGCTGACCCTTCCACCACTCAAGCACCAACCTTTCTCACTCTCTCCTTCCCCTCGCTCCGTCATCAGCAACGAACCCCCGTCACCTCAATTGAGGCCCCCAAAGCCCGCCGGAAAAAAGTGTTAAACGCAAGGGTGGTGGGAAGGGTGTCCGGAAATTAGTACCACGGCCGTCCACCCATCCCTCCACTTGGTTACCCAATATCATTTTAGCTCATAACCTTTCTTTTGTTCGTGCCTGGCTTTTCCAGCAATAGTAGCAGGCCCTTGATTACCGGCTGCTTATTGATAGCATTTCTCCCCCATCAGTATTGGGGTGCTCCAAGCTTCTCCATTTGCGGATGTGCTTGCAGGGTTTTGGGAGTGGTATCCTCCTTCTCGTTGTTTTGGGCATTTCTAGCGGTGGTGGTTGGGTGGGGGGTGCGGGACGCACGCGGTGGATGGTGGGACACTCAGAATTTGTCAACGTTGCCAATCAACCGCCAAGACTTGGTAGTATAGTATCGGGCTATGCAGCCAAGGGGATACCGGTATTGACTAATTACTCTAGATGTGTTACCGGTATCATGATATCATGCGAGAGAAAGAGGAAAAAAACAAAAAGGAAATCAGAAGGAAATATTTCACCATTGGTAATGTCTCTAAATACCTTTGGAGAATTGTTTTTTATGGTGAGTTTGGAGGCATGGCCAATTCGGGAGGTGTTGAAATCTCCTTTATCTCAGTCTACCTAGTTCTCGAGTTTTGGCCCTTTTCCTCCTCCGTTTCCTTTATCATACACTGATGCCAGATGTATCCACCCTCAATTACTATGCAGGGGACCTTTCTAAGCACGGGGAGGAATGTGCTTGCCGTATTAAAAGCCAATTGCGGTAAAATTTACTTCAGTTTCTCTCTATATAACCTTGAAGAAGAAAAAAACATCTCTATGTTTTCACTCTGCAGCCTGCATCAGCGTGCACGGCGAGGACCTTGGTTGGTTGGTTAATACGGTGAGTTAATGAGCTCCGGATTCCTATATTTTATGGCGCGATGGCAGAGGATCTGGTCATCATCACCAATACCGGTACCCCCAGGGTCCCCAATTGATTACCAGGCCATGACAAACGCTAGAAATTGGCAATCTTATCGGCCGAAGGATCTTCTGTCAGATTACTAAGCTGTATGCATTAGGAAAAGCAAAATTTGAGACAAAGCTGTGTTCCTGGAACCAGTGATCTGGCGTCTCGAAACCCCGCCTTTGAGTAGCGAACTGAATAAGTATTCATTGATTACTTGTAGCTTTACCTCTCCGCAAGCACTCACATCGCATACCGGCACGGTGCTCGCATAGTACCAGTATTGTCATCTGCCATATTAAGATGTGGCTCCACCCACCACCATAAGGAAGTTTCGATCACATAGTATGCGGCCGGTGTTCATCCCTATCCATCCCGGGACCAACCTGCAGTACTTCAGAACCACTATACAAACAATATCTAGCATGGTAGCACACGAACCAAATGGATACCTGCCCGCCGCCTACAGTCTTCAACGGGGGCACAACGAAAACTGGAGGATGACGAGCAAGGATCGGTAACTGGCAATTTTTGCTGTTACCCTATTTTGACGAATTCGCTTTTTTTTTTGCTTTGCCAAATACCCTTGTTCGTCATTCGTTGGTTTTCCTTTTGTCCCTGCGGAAGATTGTAGTCGCGACCAAGGCAACAAGGATCGTAGTACTAAACTCGGGTGGGGGAGTTAATCCGTGAACACCGTTTATATTGGTCAAACTACCGTGGATACCCCTTCTGGCAGATTGAAAAAATCGTGGACCGTTCAGGGAATTCCTTCTCTTTGCGATCAACAGGCTTAGCTGCATATCAGAAAATGACGATTCGTTAGTTAATTGAATAACCGCAGGAGCTGTCCACTGGGAGTGTTCACGGGCTAACCTTGGTATCCGAGTACCTGGCCCACCGTACCGTGCTGTAGCCTTCTCATTTCCCCTCAGCGCACCGAGTAAAATGATCAACGCGAGCTCGTGGGGGGATCCGATGCGGCAGCTCTAGTCGTGCAGACTAGAGCAGCCTGGTATCGCACTGCAGAAATAGTATCCCAAACCATCGGGAGAATCAATGTTGAGATGTTGATAATAATACTAGGGCCTAGCGGTGAAACAGAAAGAATGCACTATCCTACGATCGAATTCCCAAATTTCACCTCACTCACCGGTAGCACTATCCTTAGGCAGTAAGCGAGTTCCTTCTCTCTGTTTCAAGGTTGAATCGACCACGAGAGAGAGACGTGGCCACCGGCTGGCTGAATAATTATAGGTCTATGCAATCGTGATATGATTGTTAGGTTGGGGGTGTTGGAAATATCGCCCTCCGTCACTTCGCGTAGGTCTCATCACCTGCTAGACTCGCGTATTGGTGTCCTAGCAAGCGAAGATGTAATCGGCGTGGGCCGGCATGAGCGGCTTTGATCATCATTTTCAATCATCATTTCAATTGCTTATAGCAGCATTGTTTCCGATGGTGGCTTCCCATGCGCATGCATTCAAACGATCGACGTTTGCAGCAATGTTACTTGGGCTGTATCAGTATTCCCAATAAAATGGTTATTTATGACCTCTGTTGGCAGGATACATCACTTAATCTTTAAAATTGGAAGGGAATCTGTGGCGGTTCTACCGGTATTCTATGTCTTAGAATAGCATCCAACTCTCCGCACCAGTCGTACCGTACGAGTCCCCGCTGGAAAGTTAATGGACAATTAATATAGGTTAACACGCGAAATAATTTATGTCTTGTGCGAAAACATCCTCCCCTTGCGTTTGTAAAAACTCGTTAAATCCACTCGCAATCCGAGACAAGGAGTCCGAGAAGGAATAGTGTTTTCTAGACGGGGTTAGCTGATTTAAGTTGAGCCCACTGGATCTCATTAACTGGTATACGTAATCTCGTTAACCTGCTCTGTTAAGCTTATTGCCATTTAGCATACCGATTTCTGTTGCGCAATCCGACAGTGGCTCTAACAAAGTTCTTACGGTACTACACTATCCGGAGAACGGCATCATGGAGGAGAAAAAGGAACCCCCCCCCTCAACTCTCATGGTTGAATACTGTACCGTACTCTAGCGGAGACATTCAGACCCATTATCGAAACTTTGCCCTACCAGCTGAAAGGAAAGAGCGTTCTTCGACCCGGGGGATGAATTCCAATACCGGTAACAACTCCTCCGAGAAACGTCTAGCTCCTACTGTGAGCCCGAAATCGAACCGGCCTCAAATTGTCGTAAGAAGGCTACTGAAACCTTTCTCCAGATGGTGTCAGGCCCGAAAAAGCAATAACTCCAAACCACGGGGGCGTGCCGTTGCACTGCATGAGTGTTGCCTTGCTCCCTCCTCATTGGAGCCGCCGAATATCACTCCTCAATTTAGGCTCTATGGAGACCAGGGTCAACGACTATCACTTTGGGACACCTCCTTCCGTAGCGGGTAGCGATACAAGAGAAGAATGACCCGGGGTCTAAAACCTCATGTAACGTTCTAGTGGATAACGTAGTATGTGGAACAACGGACGGAGGGGGATGGAAGACGATACACCAAAGATCTGGTAGTAGAATATCAAATTTGGTAAAGCTGTCCGCTGTACCCCTCTTGTTCGCTGTGCCCTACTATCTTTTGGAATCCAAGGGAATTCCCCTTTCTGTGAGTGATAAGCGACGGGAGATAGGCCTGCCCTTGTGTTAATCTTCCGCTCGGAAAGCAGGGATGAGGATGTTAATTCTACTCGTATCTCTCTATACGAGCTGTCCGCCATGGCGTTTATTCGCCTTGTTTTCAGTTTCTACTCTGTCTTTACTCTCGTCCCACATTTCCTGCATTTTCCATGGACTAGATGTGGGATGTATTTCGCCCAGTGGTTTATACCTGTTAAGTATCTTGCTCTGCAGGATATCGCGCGGTCCCTCGTCGGCAGGATAGGGTTAGGCAAGCCTCCTAGTTCACCAAGAGCAAGCAACGGCCCTCGTGGGGGTTGCCATAGCCAACATATTTTTTTACCCTCGTGAGACCTTAGCAGGTGTACAGGCGAGAGGATCATTTAAGATGTATTCTTATGAACCTGTCTTCTTCCTATCACCTTCACCCCCTCCTTCAGCTCTCATAGCTCAATTAAGTTTCCAGCCGTTCGATGACCCCAAAGCTAAGAGGGCAAACGTATGTGAGGTATTCCGGGTCAGAAAAACCAAGTGACATATCCGCTAATTAGTTTAGTGTGGTGTGGGTTTAGCTTTCCAGTGTGGGTGCCCAGAGACTTGTGGATGCTCGTACATATTAGGAGAAGTTCTAGAAGGGAGCAAGGATATCATAGCAGCTTCCTGCAAGGTTACAATTACGCTAGTTATCTATGGGTGTATTAGGGGCAGACCTGCTACACGAGTGATTGAGGGTGAAAATGATCCCAACTTAATGTGGGGCATTGATGACCCATTTTAGTACTCCTGACCCTATCGTGTTAGAGGGCTGGTAGAAAATATGGCCCTATTCAAGATATGTGTCCGTTGTAATAGCAATAGGCCGGAGTATAAGAGCTAGATGCGTCGTTATTCTTCAGATCCACGGTTCCTGCTTCCGGTTAACAAAGATGAACCCATTGTTACCAAACAGTAATCCAAGGAGGTATCCTCCTTAGGCAACGCATCTGCAGCAGCTTGGAATTGCTGTTTCTGAGCTTCTCAGATGTTGATCTTCGTAGGGAAGTTTCCCAAGTATTATAATGCTCTCCTGGGTCTACTGGACCCTTGAAAACCCGCTGAAACAAGCCTTCGGATTACCCAAGATCTGGTAGATAGCCCAAGAAGCAAGCGATCTGCATTGCTAGCTTGACTATAATTAGCTGTGGTGTGGCTAGCGCCCTAAGCGAAGTGAAGGGAACGCACTACTCCAAGAAAAGAAGGCGAAATAATCTCTCCCGATAAGCAAGATCTCGTGTGATATTGTAAAAACGCGGGGCCGCTCGGGCGAAGAGATTCATTTTAAGGTCTCTTTGTTTACTAGTAGGCCTCTACTAGTAATTGTAGCGAATTCCTGCTGTTATTTCCTTCTTTTTTGAAACTAATATTGCTCCGGGTGCCTTGCTTGGAAATACTGTAGTTGATCGTCAGCGTGGCTATCGAAGAGTTCGTGTGGTGGCCCATAAAAGCATGGATGTGATTTCATTTATCGGGTTTGAAATATCCTCATCAGAAAGAATTGTTACTTGTTCTTCTGATCTCTTCTATTGTGTTTTGCCCTTAGACTCTTAGAGCATATTGGCTCAACTGAGATAGCCCTATACCTACCATCCCTCCCGCCCATACGACTTCTGACCCCCGCTTTGCTGATTATTCAGGTACTATAGGTTAATCTGCCTGTTTCAACACTTTATACTTTCTTTTTTCTGTGTTAACTTATTATCTTAATTATTCCAAGTCTCTTATATATAAATGCTGTACGCCAACCAAGTGTTGGAATTAGTGTGGTCAATCACACTCGTTAAGAAATTCGTTTGGCTAAGTAACTATTTCCTTTAGTTTTCACAGGTGGCAAGGCAGCAGATATACCGTAGGGTCAGGCCAGGTCAAAGTAGGACTGGCTAGACCGGACAGCAGGCTACGGCTCGGCTTTTGGGGCCACTCGAACACGGCTTAGCCGGACGGCGGACATTTGCGGGAACTCGAGTGACCAAGCACGGTTGCTCTGGTTTAGGGAAGTTTTCAAGATGCATAGCGACGAACAGAGCATTAGTGCACATCCCAGCAGCCTCCTCACCTGCATGACTATACTGGTGTGATATGTTGCCTTCACCACTAGTGCTTATAGCCCTGAGGTTGAAGGGCCGCTAGGTAGAGAACTTACTTCAGATCTGCAGTGTACAGTATGCCTATATTCTCGCCAGAATAGTTGTATCTAGCCTCACAGTCAGGATCGAAGAAAAAAAGAAGAAACGGCTAGCAATGCGGAATCGTCAAGGCCAAGGATGGTAGGATAACCATGCGGTAGAGAGGATGCCACGAAAAATAGTGTTAGGGATTTGAGGTTTGTAATGGGAGGGTGGCTTGACAATGAGATAGTAATCATAAGTGCAAACGTAATCAATATACATTTTAGGAGGGTGTCGCGCTGTGGAAAATTCCGCCGCATCCACACTACCCCCCAACGCTTTGAACCTACCAGAATGTTTCTGGTGTCCCTTTGCGTGTCCCACAACTGAACTACCGTACTAGTCTAGCCGTAGAGGATAGCTTCAGATATTCCAGCTTATTAGCAAGCATTTGCAGATCTTTGTAGATATCTGTTAGTAATTCAGGCGTAAGAAAGAGACTAGATTACCTCATTAGAAATAATAGGTACCGCTAGGCAGACAACTGCACCTTATGTCAGCCAAATGGGAGAAGCATAGTACAAAGTTCGGGGACAAACGCCAAAACACACTAGAGTATCTTAGGAAAAAAATACCTATTTTATCTAAACATTTAGGGGGAATTATGTAGCGTATTCTACCTGGTGGTTGGAAATGAGCGCCAAGAAACCCACTTAATACTTTGAAATTCAATAAGTGTTGGGATTGCTTTGGCACTAAGCGGTGCAAAGATGTCCGATTACATATTGAATCACTAAGTACACGAAACCCAGGTACTTGACTACAACCACTTTGAGAAGTGTCAGCTTGGGTTAGAATCATCTAGAGGATCTACCATCTTAGTATATTGAATTCAAAACGGCCCCTGATTTTTTGAATTCTAGAATAGTAGTGTTATTAGGCATTCAAGTGTTGAAGCATCTTGAAATGTGCCATATTTGGTGTGTTTTGGGGTTTGTCCCCGAACTTTTCTAACGGCATTGTACATGAGACGACATCGTTACCAGAAAAGGGATAAGACAAATTTACTCTCTTATCAATATTGTGGTCAAGTAACTACACAGGTTTAAACTAGCTCTATAGGCATTTCCATCCTCGTATGATTTTAGGAATAGGAGACACATACCAACTACTGCTAGTAGGAGTAATACTTTTCACACTTTATAGTTTTCAATCTCAGTTTGTCACTCATCTACTTATTCTTTTATTATTGGAACACGACTGGTTTGCGTTCCTAACATTTCTTTCTTTTTCTTTTGCTTAACAAATTCTTGGAACCTGGAAATCATATACAGCATACTGATCTAAAATTCACTCAAATGCGGTTGACATCTACGAGACTACCATTCTGCTGATCGTCACTGTAGGGTGGCCAACATCTAGGAAGTGGCCAAGAGCGTAATCGCATGAAACCTACAGGCTTTGGAAAAGCTGCGCCCACAAAACCCAGGCCGGTCTCACTTTCACCTGGCTCGGCCATCTGCAAACGCTGTTGGAAAGCTAGCAGACATCTGCAGTTTCCACCAGGTCAGCTTCTGAAAATGGCCCACGTTGGCCCGGCTAAGCCCAATGCCTGGCCAGGGTGTCCGCTTGCCAGCACTGCTCCCCTTCGTGAAGCAGCGATCTCGCCACTTGATGTCCCGATGCCCAACAAAGAATCAAGCTATGCACTCACTAGGTAGGATTTCGTATTCCCGTTCTCGCTGCTAGCAGGGTTTGGTAACATTTATCACTTTTCCCGTCAGATGATATCCCATCCGGTCTCCAGCCAGTCCTGTTTCCCTTCCTATTCAACTGCCTTGAGTTACACATAATCCCGGTGAAGCAGGAAAGTCAAAGTCAGCTAGCAAAAATGGATGCAGGGTCAAGTTATCAGAAAATGTGGTCCAAGGATATTGCCAGATACGCTTGGCGGCCTATGGCGCTATCATATTTGCCAATCTTGATCCTTTGCATGACTGTGAACTTACTTCAGAGGATTATCTCATTGGCGAAGCCCAATCATATGACTTCCTTTCGCATCCACCAGATTTCTCCGGCAGTTGGAATTCAGTGTATATGGCAAGCAAAGGTAGGATAACTTGAGGGAGAGGGCAGATTATTATCATACCAGTCAGCGTATTGAAGCTTTGAAGAAAAAACAAAGCAAGAAAGACAAAAAAGGCCCCCCCGGGCTACTTATCCCTGCTCAAGGGTCGAGGAAATGACACCTCCATCTAGCCACACGATGAAACTCTAAATCATATGAGAATAACCTTTCTGTCAAACACTTTTCTATCATACCTACAAGTATACTGATCCCAACTGCCTTAAACAAAAAGCACTCTGAGGTGGCCTCTCTCCAAAAACAGAAACTTTTTCTTTTTTCAAGTTATTTCCATCCGAGAATTGATATAACCGGAAAGTATAACACCCGTACAGTACATAATTCCCCCCACCAAATGAGCCATTGACAAAAGCAACCTCGTTTCAGATGCTTACAAAGCCTTATCCTGTATACCCCGGACTTGAGTAATGCAGGACTCCCAAAGAAATGAGATATTATAAAAGTATGCCAAAGGCGCCCTGATCGAGCCCCTATTCTCGGTGAAAAAATGTATGTTACCTTATCACAATTTAGTGCTTGCAACGGCCTGTGGGCCCTAGGGGTACCACGGGGAGGTTGTTGTGAACACTGGGCCGTACGGGGCCACGGTTTACTGGCATATACAGTTGGTCTGGTCTCGCGAGTTTTGAGGACACCAAGTTTTAGCAAAGGCAAGGCTTGACGAGGTGAGAGGTTATCTTGCATCACCAATGCCAGGGCTATAGGTGACGGACTGCGAGAGTTGCTCAGGATCTGTGGGATTTGGGGGGGGCTATTAACTGAGCTACCCATGGTATAAATAGAGTCACGGAGCGGAACCCCCTAGCTCCCCTATTTGCTATATATTTTAACCCCTGTTAAGATAACTGCCCAGCAGGAATATTTACAGGACATTGCAATATTTTTCTTCAGCGTATATGCTTTTTCAACTTTTATTAGTACGTGCTGGACAGGGGCCTAATTATACTTACCCATTGTAGCGAACAGGCCTCACTGGGACTACGGTACCAGGTTGTGACAAGCCCCGCAGACTTCACCAACAGGCTCCCCCGACATGCTTCTCCGCTGGCCCTGCGGGGCCCCGCATTTTAAGACATTATATCAACCTATTAGGACCGGTCGTGTCCCATGTCCTTGAGCCAAAGGCCCTAGGCAAAATCCTCACGAGGATTAGGTAGGATACAACCCATAGCCTATTTTTTCCTGCCCGTAGAACAGACAGGCTTCCCTATTGCGAACACTGCTAAAGCTGGTGTTCACTCGAAAACTGTTACAGTTTTGCAACGTAGAACACTGACCGAGCAACCGAATAAATAGCCAAACATGGAATGGTCCACAGGCACCAGCGTGAATAGCCAACCAGCACTCGGAGCCGGAGCTATAGAGTAGGTTCTGCCAACGCTCATATCAACTAATCCTGATATTCTACTGGCTTAAACTGGTGGATAAACAACTGGGAAGCATTTCTTTCACCCATTCACAACATCATGGGACACTCTTTGTCAGAAAATAGAATCGCCTACCACCTCGAGTATTGCGGTCTACCCCATACCATCCTAATTGCGAATTAAGCTGCTAGTTTTTCCTAGATCGCAGTTACTTTTCATTTGGTGTTACACCCTGTGCCCGAAGAAACATAACCTATAATTCCACACCTACGCACCTAGTCACTGGGATAAGCAAATTTTCGCTTTGGCGCTAGGATGCCTGGCTAGTAAAGTAGTTAACTTAGTCAAGGGGTATCCCACTTAGCTAAGCAAGCCACCAGATGACTCAGATGGAGCATAATTTCAGTGGAATGAACCTTTTTTGTTGGCATTGATTATTACCTACTATTACCTATCCCGGATTACCATTTGTGGCTCTTGGGGCATCGAGTCCGACAGTGATGTCTGACATCGCGAGTATTAAATATCATATGCTTTGTAGCAAGGCATCCCTTTGGGGCCGATACATGACTTATGCTGTTGGAGTACCGGACCCTGTTATTACATGTCTTTATCCGGGAGATGTGGTTTGTTCTCCCCGCGTCATCTGAATAAGCAGAGAGCGGGATGTGAGTATGAACCTTGTGCACTTCACATATTATCACTCGTGTTAGTCAATTGGCCCACTGTTGGAAATAGCAGTTTAATGGCCGCACTTGGAGTAAGAGATATCCGCACTCTAAGGCAGTGGTACGCGTATGCAATGGCGAAGTGAACGCGCAAGCTATGAAAAGTTTTCACGCCCCTGTATTTCTTTCCTTCCTACCATTTCTCTCTTCACTCCTTTCCTTCTGTTCACAACTTTCCATATGTCTTCCCTTTCTATCGACTTATGACAATCAATCATGATATTCATCTCCGCTTAACACAAACTTTATGCCTCCACTTAAGCCGTTCCACTCCGCTGCGTAAAACCCTTACCGCCGATCATTACCTCCTCATCGATTATTTTCACCACTCACCTTGATTACTCTTGGGTGATGGTATTAACTCACTCGTGGTGCTTTGAAGCAATTGGTTTCAGGATTATTCGAGTGTATTTTGTAGGAATAGCCAATCTCTATTCCTAGAAACAGATTGTGATACACAATAGCCGGAGGGCCACAGAGAGTGATATAACCAAGGCAATAAAACTGAAGACAGGTTTGCTGATAGAGTACATGTTTGAGAGAACGGAGCTCTAGAGAAGGAGCGGTGCCTTTTGGTCCCCCTTTATAAGTGCTGTTTGCCTAGCGGGCGAAAAGCGTAAATCCGGCACTTATGATAATGAACGCGTAACTTATTGGTGCCTCTTCGGAGTTTTTCGTTCCACTTTTGAGTCCATACAGCAACTTCGGCCCACCCCTCGTGATGCTAGAAGCTTGATTTACATACTGAGCTCAAAAAGCCCCTTTTCTGTAGCCTTCATTCCCCAATAGTGCATCCCAGGACGCCCGAATTTACAACCGTACCCTAAAATTGCTAGTGCTGCAAACCTCCAACTACTTACATATACCAGCGCATCACCTTAGTTAAATCGCTCTCTGGGATTCAGTAAACTGAAAAGTTAAGCTATTACCAAATGGTGGTCTCCCTGTGCCGCCCAGGTACAAACTGTAGGCATGGGGCTAGTATAGTGCATCTAGAGTTGAGCTAGGGCAGGGCCCATGGCCTGAATGCACTTTTTCCCTTTTGGACTCTGGATCGGACAGTCTGGGATGCTGAAATGATATATATATGCGATACAAACAAGAAGGGGAGGCGTGGACTGTTTCTCTTTTCCCCTTGTAGAGCTCAGTTTCTCGTAGCATTCTACCTAGGATTGTTATCTCACTGGTATTTATGGTGACGCTCTGACTGGCTTAGGTTCCTTGGAACCTTCGGTGGATTCGTAGCGGAAAGACAATAGGTTTATGGAAAACTATGGCATCGGTATTCGTCGGTGGATAGGAGCCTAGTCTAGACACGCTCTTTAGCAAGCTAGCTATAGATACTGTATTAGAAACTCATTTCCTCATACTTCTCTGACACCAGAAAAAAAGGGGGGGGAGAAAAAAAAAAACAATATTGGAGGTTGATTGTGAAGGTGGTCTCCCGGCTTCTATAGAACACTGGAACATCCTGTAGAAGCGCAAACCCGGTTGGCCTCTTGCCAGACTATTGAGGTCTATAAACCACTTACACACTGAAGTATCATATATTCCCCAACACTCCGACGCTTCGTATAATTCTCAGGGCAATTCAGAGAACAATGTACTAGCCATTCCACCGATCTCCCAAACCACCATACGGATGTCGAGATTATTTTCAGAACAGTGGATAGCAAACGTTTTGCAGCCAACTTCACTATTTCGGTGGTTGAGTCCCTGCTCGATACAATTAGCTAAACACCGTCCAGCCGAGAGGAGCTTGAATATTACGTTATTCATAGATTTTGACCACCTCTTAAATTTTGCAATAAGGGGGCCCCGGCAGGGACAAACACTTCCGTGACTCCAGGCAAACTTGTCCAACATACAGCAAGAACCCAATCATCCACCACGACCATCATATTATACAGCATAGACCCTCCTTACCCCCCCCTACATTCAAGCCACTCTATAACCACTCTCCAAGATTTCAGAAGGAAGGCTCAGGGCAAAGAAAATCCCCACCAACAGAGACACAAAGAGGACGGTCAACCAGAGGTTACTCCATTCCGTTATCCGTACCTACCGCATCTACTCCCCAGGCATGTAACTGAGCCCCCAACTTTCCTTCTCCGTAAACGTCAGCACTAACCATCCGCTTAGAGATTACACCATGAGTACCAGTCGACAACATGACGATTCTTTCCAAGATCTAACAGTGAGCTTTCAACATATGAGAAGGCTAGTAAGCCTTCCGCCCGTCTGCCCGGGTGCACATCTCGGCTATCATACCGACAGCGCGATACGTGCTGGCATAGTACCGGTAAGTACTAAATCCAGTTCAGCCTGGGTCACACAGAGCACAGAATGTTGTGCTCAATACGCATTCGATCCCTACTTGACACCTATGCGTACTTGTATTATACTCGTGCTTTGCCTTATCCCATCAAACTCTCTCAATCAAACCTAGATGACCAGGCATCCCCAACAAGTACAAATACCCACATAAGAACACCCCCCCCTCCGAATCACTACTCACCCATCCGCTAACATCCCAT
>Ga0307507_10004705_pt1 | contig 23652 bp, 16 predicted proteins | sample 7_EM_MG_FD_207223 | JGI IMG/M metagenome (GOLD analysis project Ga0307507, IMG submission 207223) | Populus trichocarpa ectomycorrhiza microbial communities from riparian zone in the Pacific Northwest, United States - 7_EM | ecosystem: Host-associated > Plants > Roots > Unclassified | place...
CTATCATGATCTCAATCTCATGAAGGGTTCTGAGGATGGGGTCAAAAAGACAATTGAGGAGGCGATCACTCATTGTTGAGGAACTTCTTGATTCAAAGGTTTTTGATACTCTAGCAGGATCTATGGCAGATAGGATAAAAGTAATTATTAAACCTAATGGATGGTATACTAAGTACTGATTACTGCTATGTATTTTTTCAATTTTTCAATTTTCTTTTGGTTGATGTTGAGGTAGTTGAATGTATGGGGGGTTGTCATCACCGGGCAAATTATGTGTTCGCGATCGTTGTCGTTGATCGGTTAATTTTGTCCCCGTACAATACCATGATTAGCTGCCAAGAAATAACGAAACCCCCTATTTACTCAGACAAGACGCAATGCACCTTAAATTAACCGCATTTTACAAGGCCCAATTATTCCAGTTTCTACGGTACTTGTGTCAAACTAGCGGGAGCACCTGTACCTCGCAATCAAGTATCATACCCCAGCCGAAAATCAGCGAAATTATTTCCTTCGATAGCCACCAGACCCAAATGATACCACCATTTCCCACCCCGCAGCAGCACCCTTTCACTCTGGGAGCGGGGCTAGGGGTATTTTATTTTTTCCTGTTGAGGTTGCCTGAATTATTATTGCTGGTACTAGACTGGGGTACTTAGTTGCGGGGTATGATACAAGTGTTCCCTTTTTTTTTGATACCCCGCGGTACCGGTGGTCTACCCCCGGCCGGGGGCTCTGGCGTTCCTACCACCACCTTGGCACGAGTGCCACCTCCCCTGGGTATCGGGCAACTTTGGCCTGGGTTGCTTTGGAGTTGGCCCTGGGGGTTGCCGGCCGACGGCGGTTTCGACCGGACTGCCCCAGGTTGTTTAAAACCACGGCGGGACTGACCGGACCCGCCGCTTGGGATCAATGACCTGCCCTGTAGTCTAGCCCTATTCTAGTTCAAATGTTCAATCATTGTGCCATTTCTTAGTTATCCTCCAACATATAGACCGATCTTTAGTGTGGGGGCTATATAAGAGCAGCAAAGGTAAAACTTAAGAGGTTTTAGCAGGCTTGGATATGTCACTTGCCCTATCTGTTGGAACCATACATTTTGTGCTTGAAATAATTGAGGGGCGGTGCCAACGGGGGTAAGGGTTATGGTTAGGAAAATATGAGATTGCTTCCCCTCGGGGGTGAAAATTTCCCGATCACAAATTTTGACCTCAAGTGTTTGGGTTGATCTTAGTTTGCTATTGAAATCCACCCTAACACTATCCATAGTATCATATGATGGCACAACTATGATTAGAATTACTGACATGATCTTGGAATAGGTACACTAGATAAGATGTCCAGACCCGCTGCGCTGCAGTGGTGGTGACAGGGACAACAAGTATTTATGGCCAAGTATTTTACATGGCATTGTATAATATATATTTGGTGAAATTGCGGTATGCATAACTCAGAAGGAGAAGCTGAAACAAGACAAAGCTAGTCTTTGAAATAGGCTCATGATCGTACTTCGCTCCTCTGCTAACCGAAAACTTAATAGAGAAAAAAGTAATTTATAAAATTCATAGTGATAAATCGCTTTACCAGCCCAATCCGTCCCAACAGCCTCCTCAACCTCCTTTCCTAGCGCCTCCCAATGTCGACAATTCACCCCTTGGCATTACCACCCGTAACTCCCGCCCCTCACCCAGCCATCCAATGCACTTTGCCGTAATAGTAGCTACCCCAGAAGCACTCTCAATACGCCGCATATCCCCAGGCAGCGCCACCAGCACGAGGAAATCCCCCGAACCTAAAAATACCCAACTTCCACAGTCTATCAAGCCCTCCTCCCCTACCTTCGAGAGTGAGATCACTCTAGCATGTACTTTGGTATACCCCCCGTTTCTTCTATTCCCCATTGTGGTTGAGCAAAGCAATAGTATGCAAGACTTAGTTCCAAATGATATTTATAGCCTCCGGCTAGCCGAGAGTCTTACGGCACGTGCGTGCGAAGTTTACCATGAGGACGAAACTCCTCATCGAATACCTCTACGCGGGGACGCCCCTGCCCCCCTGCGGTGCACGGAGGGCTCGGCTGCCCGGGAGCCTACAGACCTCTTGTGCTCTTCAGCGATAACCCTAACATCTGTCAGGGCCATGTCGCGTGCGTGGGTTAGGGCTGCGTGGGGTGGCGGCTCCATGCGCTGCTGTTCTAGGCAAATGAGGCCTTACCAGGCAATTTTCGAGTACGACTAGGGACAGGACGGGGGGAGAGGGGAGGGGCGAATGTTTGGTGTGCAGGGGGATGAGCGCAGGGCAATGTGCTAGAGCGCGGGATTGGGAGTGGGAGGGACGGGCGGGCGGGAATGTCGCGGCGGCGAGTTCTCGTGGTGGGGTCTCGCGCTGGGCAACGTGGAAGGGGCTGCAGTCGCGATAGGAAATCTAACCCGGCACTACATCGTTATACGGAGCGGAGCCAAGGGAGGGGGAAAGAAGAGGGGTTGCGGAGGAGATGGAGCTGGGTGGTTGGGGGTTTGCAGAGGTAGAGAGGAGAGTATTTGATTAGATGTAGAGACTGCATTCACCTAGGAATACACTGGTGGTATCTAGTATTAGTAGTAGTGTAGGCTAGCGCGGAGTTAGCCGGGCAGGAGAGTAGATGTGGGAAGGGCTTAGTGGGGATCGGATGGGGGAGATGGAGTTTAACGCCGTGCCGCTGATACCACTGCGCGTGCGCTAGGTCTGAGGTTCGAGAGCGGCCACATTTGCGCGTCTTCTGAATTCCTGGTACCAGGAGGCAAAGGGAAGACGCGCTGTTTTTGGTGTTCGTGTTGTAGTTAGAATGGCTATCGCCATCACCAAGTTGTTGGTCATGGGGCTCGAATATTTCTCCTACTCGTGCCAAGGTTGTGGCAGGAGCGCCACAACACCGAACTCTCGCAACTACCATACCGATTCAACTTTGCGGCTCAAGGCGACTTTGTGGCTTAGCGTAGTAACTTTGCGGCTCAACCTAACCTACAACCCCACAACCGAGTACCGTACTCGATGCCCCCGCACCATCTTTTATATAATACTTCCTAGTTAACTGATAGAGCCATATCAAGATGTCAATACATGAATTCAGGCTCAGGCTGGGCTTGCCTCCTTTCGCACGACTCAACAGCATTATCCAAACTTCGCCGCTATACAAGTACCGGTAGCCCCAGCACCAAAGTGACAAGTGAGGTTGCGGCAATCAATGTAGGGGCCCGTTTACCTTACCATCTAGTTTTAAAATCCGGGTGATAAAACCAGACTGTGGCGTGTCAACTGGCATCGCGTCCGATAGACGGTGCAAAGTGTCTACTTAATTTTCTACCGTCTGAAATTCTTAAAGCTAAACGGTCAAAACGTGATGTTGCCTTGGGGGTGTGTTTGGAAATCCCACCAAACACTAGACCTAAGTTACGGTAGGTAAACGGAATCTTCCTGACCGTACCGTCAACCCCCCCTTAACGGTCGGCACCGTCTATGTAAACGGGCCCTAAATTTAGCATAGAATGCTATATCCTCCGAGGAATCAATAAAAAAACTGGAGAACGTAACCTTTTCTCTGTAAAGCATTGAATACGACCAGCTGAAATAGTTTACTAGTTTTTAATGACCCCCCGTTTACACTAAACTCCTAATATTATGTTGAGCTATCATACCAAGCTACATCAAACCATAAGATCAGGTTGAGCTACAGAGTCACATTGAGCCGCAAGTTAGGTTGAGTTGCAAATGCCGTAGCGCTGTAGCCCCCCAGGCCCTCCCTCAAGTGCTATGTTCCAAGGACGGCACTACACAAGCAACGGAATGCCAACATGTGGTGAGATTAACCGATGGGGTAACCTAGCACAATCCAATTGCCATGGGCTAGTTTCCGTGATTGAGGAAGCAAATATTCGGATTTTTTTTTGCGCAGTGAGAACTCACAGGGACAAGAAATGGTTCGGCGTGAGTTGGGCTTGCAGATAGTTTCTTTTTTCCCTTTTTCTTCTTACAGGTCATTTTATTTACATACGCATTGCTGGGGTACATCGATTTTGAGGCTCATGCTGTGGCCGAAACTCATACACCAAGTGTCAGCAACGCTAGCTGCAAAGATATTAAGCTATTGAGCCTCTGTACTCGAGTACTGTACTGCTAGTACCGTATTTTCTTGTTGAATTCCCTAGCTCCGAATGTCCCTGTAAATTGCGACATCAACCCAGGTCGGTTTGGTTTAGCAGGTTAATAGAATTGCGAAAACCAGTTAATGGGATCTAACAGCCAAATGGCTCATACCATACCGTGTCAGGAAAGCACTAATCCTTCTTAAGAACTGCGGCCTGTAGATCCGGAGCTAGCGAATTCAACGAGAAAATACGGCAGTAAAGTACTCCTACTTAGGCATTGCAAAAATTTCCACAAACGTGAAGCTTACGCTTAGCACTTTTTAGTAGGCGACCACCTAAGCTAGTGCTAAACTAAAGTCTACATTTCAGTAAACTTTGGTAATGCGCAAGTAAAGTACCGGTAGTCTGTCCCAGGTCGCCAACCAGCGAGAATTCGGGGGCTCTGGCGCTCATGCCACAGCCTTGGCAAGAGTGCCACCTCCCCAGTTACTTGTACACTTGTAACATGTGTTCCCCGCAACGCCCCTGTCCCTAAACTTTCGCGTTTAAAAGGATATCATACTTTGAAAATGCTCCTGATTTCCCAATAACTCTGCGATCTGCGCATGACTAAAGTCCGTACTAAAAAGTATGCCCGCGTCGTGGGTTTCCCGAATACCGGACGAGTTGCTTGGGGCCCGCCTAAACACCAAATTCGAATGGCATTCTAGAGAAATACATAATTTTCGAATAATAATCTATGGTTTCGCCAGCGGATGCTAAAGACAATTTTAAAAGTGCCACTAGTATTAGCCTCCTAAGTTTCTTCTACTATAATATGTGGGAGAAACAAAAAGCATGAACAAGAGTGGTATTACGAGTACAACATAATACTTCTGCCGGCACATGTAACAAGGTTCGGGTCCAGTGATTGGAGTGTTGTCAACTAGGCAGAAGGCTTCATCAACCCCGCTTCTCAATCACAGATAATTTCGTTAACGAACCCCAAGTCAATAAACACTTCGCTCTCAACCACATTCAAAGCGGCGAAAATTGAAAAATGTCACAAGCATTCAGCAATAACGATAACTGTACCATCATCACAAATAGCTTTAACAACACGGCCCCCGATGATAGATCCGAAATATTGGCCTGGCTATCTCCATTAGAGCCACGGGTGCGCCATCGAGACATCGGAGCCCGCCGGGTCGACAGTATAGGTACCTGGCTGCTGGAAACTGCGGAATTTAGGCACTGGCACAATGGCAGTAGGGAGGATGCCTCTTATCATCCGACCTTATTTTGCGACGGAAATCCAGGAGTGGGAAAGAGTTATATCACGTAGGAGAGCATGTATCGTTATGGGGAATCAGGGGACACTATTGCTAATAGGTTGCAATAACAGTTCACTAGTTATAGACAAGCTGTGCCACGAGACCATCGAGGGAGATCCAACTGTTGTGTGTTTTTATTTTGACTTTGCTGCTCGGAATGTGCAGTCGCCAGTAAATATGCTTGGTTCCCTCCTGAGACAGCTTGTCAACGGGCAGGAGGGAATTCCTGAAGTGATAGCCTGCGATTTCCGAAAGGAGAAAATGTCTATTGGAGGTAGAGGACTACAAGTGTCGGGAATATTGAAGATGTTCCAGACGGCCACAACAGCGCGGCGCACATTTATATGTGTTAATACACTTAATGAATGCATGCCAGAGGATCGAATAGTAGTTCTTGACTCATTAGGCCAGATTCTTCGAGGGTCTCCGAACACCCGCATATTTAGGAGGCCACAAGTGCGGAGCGAGATTGAGAGGAAATTGGATGGAGCGACAACCTTTATAATGATACGGGCTACGGAAGATGGGGTGCTTAGATTTCTTTGCGAGAAACTCAAGATGGACACAATCCTAGATATGATGAGTGGCAAATTGGAGGGGGATGTTATGAAGAGCATTCCCGCAATAAGTTCGGAAACGTATGTAGGAACAAGGCTCAGGGCATGCAACCTCGAATTAATGGCTGACATATTTGAATCTAGATTCCTGCTGGCGTCTCTCCACATCGAGGCTATCCTGAGGGGTACCACGGTTGCACGGCGTAGAAAGACACTCAAGTCAATAAGAGATGGTGCAGGGTTAGGGGATGCATACGATGCGACACTGGAGCGGATAAAGGCTCAGGACGAAGAAAAGGTCAGGCTTGCAATTACCGCTCTCGTCTGGATCCGTCATTCGGAAAGACCATTACAGGTAGATGAGCTGTGCCATGCGCTGGCGGTGGAGATAGGGGACACAGATCTTGATCCCGAAAATGTTCCTTTGATAGCCACATTGCTGGACTGCTGCCAAGGCCTAATCACAGTCGACTTAGAGGCTTCGACTATACGACTAATCCACCACACCGTCCAAGAGTACCTTTGCAGTCATCCAGGCCTCTTCAATAAACCTCACTCGATGCTTGCAGAAACCTGTTTAACCTATCTAAATTCACAACAGGTCAATAGCTACACATCCCATTCTTTCCCAGACCATGGAAGCATGCCATTCCTCAAATATTCAGCGAGATATTGGGGCACACATACCACCAAGGATCTCTCAGACAATGCGAGGACCCTTGCGCTAACGCTCTTGAATCAGTACGAAGATCACATATCCGCTGTATCACTTCTAGAGCAAGTACTGCATCCCACCTTTGGAGTCATCCCAACATCCTCGCTCTTCTCAGGACTACACTGCGCATCGTTCTTCGGGATCGTTGAACTTGTCACTATATTGATAAATGCTGAAGGTTGCGAGGCCGACCAACAAGACTGTGCAGGTAGAACACCACTAATATGGGCGGCTAGAAATGGACATGAAAGAGTGGTTAAGATGCTGCTAGAGCAAGAGGGTGTCGACCCCAATCGCCCAGGTGTGTATGACCGAACTCCACTCGGGTGTGCTGCTTTCGAAGGACACGAAGGAGTGGTCAAAGTACTGCTAGAGCAGGAAAATGTCGACCTCAATCGCCCAGATGAGAATGGTGATGGACCACTCGGGAGCGCTGCCATCTATGGACACGAGGGAGTTGTCAAGTTATTGCTGGGGCGGGGAAATGTCGATCCGAATCGCCGAAATAAGAATGATCAAACACCACTCGTGTGTGCTGCCATACAGGGACACGAAGGGGTGGTCAAGTTATTATTGGAACGGGAAAATGTCGACCCCAATCGCCCAGATGAATGTGATCGAACACCGCTCGGATGGGCCGCTCAAAGGTCACGAAGGGGTAGTCAAGTTATTGCTGAAAAGGGAGAGTGTTGACCCCAATCTCCCAGATAAGAATGATGAAGGGCCACTTAGGTGGGCTGCCATCAACGGACACGAAGGAGTGGTCAAGATACTGCTGGAGCAGGAAAATGTCGACCCCAATCGCCCAGATGACGATGGTTATGGGCCACTCGGATGCGCTGCCATCCGCGGACACGAGGCAGTGGTCAAGTTGTTGCTGGGACGGGAAAATATCGATCCCAATCACCAAAATAAGCAGGACCAAACACCACTCCTGTGTGCTGCTATTGAGGGACACGAAGGAGTGATCAAGTTACTGCTGGAGCAGGAAAATGTGGACCCCAATCTCCCAGATGAGGATGGTGATAGACCACTCGGGTGCACTGCCATCTGCGGACATGAGGGAGTTGTCAAGCTGTTACTAGGACGAGAAAGTGTCGATCCCAACCGCCGAAATAAGAATGATCGAACACCACTCGTGTGTGCTGCTATGGAGGGACACGAGAGAGTGGTCAAGTTATTGCTAGCACGAGAAAATGTCGACCCCAATCGCCCTGATAACAATGATCGAACGCCACTCGAGTGGGCTGCTATCAACGAACATGAAGGAGTGATCAGGCTACTACTGAGATTAGAAGATGTCGACCCCAATCTAGATACGGATGATCAAACACCACCGGAAAGGCTAACGCCCATGGACATGACGGATTCAGACGGAGTGGTGAAGCTCATGCGGAGATAGGAATGTGTCGACCCGATAGCCTAGACAAACACGGCGGTCCGCCACTTGATCATGCTTCTAGGAGGAGACATGGAGGAGTGGTGAAGCTACCATAAGCCCCGGAGAGTGTGCAAAGCTCCTATCCAAGACCTAAGCTGAAGCAGACTCCTGGGGCAGTTAATTAATTACGCTCCAATCGTGTGGGAAATTGGGGATCCTCCTTCTCTAGCGTTAGCCCTTACGCAAGTAACGCAACTTTGGGCGGCCTGGTATAAGCGACTACAGCCATCATCGTCTTCCTTTTTCCTCTTTTATATCCTTTGCGTCAGTCCTATAACACGGCCCCTAGATTTCCTACCGCCATCGTTTGCCAGAATACCCCACGTATGTAGGCATACCCTTCTGAAACCTTCCCACATTTGCTATCGTTTAGGAATGAAAGCTCACTAGTTTCTCTTCCTTTCGTTCAGCCTATAGCTACCAGGCGCCTATTCCGTTTGTTGACTAGCATCATTTATCTTGACTACATTCCCCCCCATCAACCAGATCCCTTGCTACGTAAATCTCTTTTTCAAACTCTCCTCCAGGTATGAATTTTATTGTGAATCACCGGCACTCACTCCGTGGTCACCGGAAATCGTATCCCGCCAGAAAATGCTAGAAGGATGTCGGAGAGTTCCCCATAGAACCTTCGGCGACTCAGAGAAGGATGCGAGAAATGGGGCCGAAAGCGGTGAAGGAGAGAAAGTGGGGAAGTAAGGGTGATGGCGTGAAAGATGGCGGATGGTGTGATCATACTTAGGAGACTCCCGGAAGAGTCTCCATCATCTTTGTGTATTTAAGAGCACTGTCCGCCTATAGTTCTAGGAGATGCAGGTCACCAAAATATTAGTCCGGCTTTGATATCTTTTGTTCTGTCGCATACCTCTTTATCAAACACTACCCATTTCTCCCAAGATTTTGTTAAATTTCTTCCTTGTTTTCCCTTCCTAGTGATAGATAGAGAAATTGTTAGATAGATGAACTGCACATAGGTTGCTCTATCTGGTACATGAAACCTAGCGTAGTCGTTCCAGGAGCCACCATGATAAATAAAATCGGCCTTAGACATTGTATTTTCGAGATAATATTATCCCCGGCATTTACCAGCGCTCAAATTCTCATCCGCGCCCGCAGAATACCTACCATTCTACTTAGCCCCTTCCGAATTCTTCTCAAGATCCTACGTTGAATTGAACCTACTTTACCCCGTCATAAGTTATCTCCGGCTATGCTGCACTCAATCAGAACAGTTAAATCAGCGCGAAGGCAGCAACCTGATGAATTGTAGTTGCATGCCAATTTTTCAAACCCACCACTACAGAGACGCCGGAAACTTGAGCTGCATAGAAAGTTGTGATTTTCCATATTCATACAATGCAACGGTGATTTAGGATACGCGGTTTTGCGACTGTATTTTCGGAGAAAATTCGAAAAATACGAATCAGATTTCATGAGTAACCCATCTAGATTGGATCTAGGCCTTGGTTATTGGCAGGTGGACAGTAGGGATGGGGAGTTGTGGGGCTATCACAGTGTCGCCTCGCTAGTTGTCTCCTTACTACTACATCATCTCGCATTATCCGGAGTGTGGAGTCTGAAATCGATCCTTCCCACAACCAAAATCATCGAAAAATTAGAAGCTAAAACACCTTCGAAAGATGATATAATTGAAGAAAGCTCTCCATATGAGCACCTAAAAGTTATTCCCGATGATTTCTTTAAACTTTATTTTTTAATCGAGTAAGTTTAGATTGGAAATATTGCTTTATTGGGCAAGAATACTCTCCGATCTGCAGTTGATATCATTAGAAAAAGCTCATAAAGGGCGAGTAGAGACAGAGCAGCGGCCCCGACTCAAACCTCAAAAAAGCCACCAACCAGGCCAGAATACCGTACCTATAGGAATTTCCCGAGGTTTGCTTTTGAAAGCCCGGATGACATCAGATGTGCTCTTTTTGGCTTCAACCTTGCCCCCGCACTCTCTGCGCTCTGAGTTGAACAGGACTTTTCCAATGAGGATACCGGTAGTTGAAACGTGGTAACTAACTCGGTGGTTTTTTACTTGAGTATGATAGGTGCCTACCGGTACGAAAACACCGCCAACCGTGCAGCACGCTTTGATCACCATGCCAACCCTTGAAAATCAGTCATTACGACATTAACCCGCATTGTTATGGACATCTAAGACCAAGCTCGCTCACCCGCTAGTTGAAAGACAGACAAAAACCATTTTATTTTGCTCGATGCTCCCTCAATCAAAGAACAAGGTTCATAGAAATAAAAAAGACTAAATTTTGGGTAGTTCTACCAAGGGCTTTCCTCGACCGTCTCATCTTCCTAAGGTATGTTCGTTCCTAATTTTGTTTGGCAGTTCAGCCAATCACATTGTCGAAACTTGCAGGTGGCTCGCCATGCCAGGCGCTCGCTATAGCGTAGAAGACGTCATTGTGATATCGGTATGATAAGCGAATGCCGCAAAAACTCGCCAAACTCGCTATGCAAGCCGCACATCGTTGGCTTGCTCATTGGCCAGCACAATTGCTTGCTTCGCAAGTTTACCCTCCGATTGGCCACAATCCTTGCACGACGGCCTTGGCTGCATGGCGAGTTTGGCGAGTGTTTACCCAAACACCTCCAAACAACTACCCCACTTTTGTGCCATACTAGCACTAGCCTGGCCAACGAGCTCTGAAGCTCTTGACGACAACCCGCGGTAAAGAAGTGCTATATACAAGGGCTGTATTTTCCAGTTTTCAATGACTCCCCCGAGTAGGGTACTGTTGGATATGTCAAGGTGGGAAATACGGGTCGCACAGTGGTAGACGATAGAGTGAGAATTCACGCGGAACTTAAGCACTTTATGGGAGGGATATGAAAAAGTAACTTCCAGTTAGTTTTGGCTAGCGATAAATAAGCCCTGTCGAATTAAGCCAGATGGACTACTCGAGTACGGTACCGCAGAGGTTTTTTTACCTCCAAGTTAGTTCTTTGACATACAGTAACCTGCTATCGTATTGTTAGGAAGGGCACACCTAGGGACAACAGCGACGGGGGAGCTCTTTGCGATTTTTAAAACCTCGAAACCATTGACCTAGGTAGACAAAATATTCCCTGTGGCCCGAAGTTGCCCAACAGTTTTTGCTAGCTCACAATACCTCGTCCCAACATAGTTATGTCACAATCATATAAATTGTCAGCACCCTCCTGAGTCATTATGGGGCTATGTGTCTAAGGGGCTGAGGACCTAGGGATTCTCATTTTATAACTCATCATACCGGTATTCATAGATGTGAGAGTATAATAGCAAGGCTTAGAAATTAGGGTTAAGAACCTTATTATCGGTATTGAAGTATTCACAGTGAACTCGTTCAAAGAGGTACTCTTTTTTGATAATTGAAGGTTTCAGAGGCCTTCACGCGATTGCTATAATGGCGGAAGCTATCCTTCAGCAAAGGAGATATCTTCTTGGACAACTCGCCATTGTACCGGTACCGGTATTGTAGGGCCACCAAGAAACTGCACTTTTGGTGTAAGACACAGGACAAACGATCAGCTACTGGTACGTCACAGCACTGAGTACCGTACTTCAGGGTACATAAGGGATTCGAGAAGAGCTGATTGGGCTACGTGTTTGCCGACAAAGCGGCAATATAATTGTAACCCCGCTTTTCTTCAGCCCCGGGAACTCTATCTCTAGACCTTACCGTACTCAAGAACCCACCTTCTGAATCCCTCCATCGAATCCACAAGCTCCCAAACAGCAACAAAAGGGAAATGTCACAATCTCACAGCGGGGAAAATAGCAACTCTTTCAACAACTCATTTAATCACAGCTCATTTAATACCATCTCTTTGAATAATGTGTGCATCGCGGATAGTTCTGGAGGTGCCGAAGAGCGGGCCGAGATTCTCAAATGGTTATCCCCGCTAGAACCCTGGACACGGCACGATGATATTAGAGTCAATAGAGTCGAGCATGTGGGAGATTGGCTCTTGGAAACAGAGGAATATCGGAATTGGTTCGATGGCATTCGGGATGGAGGATCTGATAATTCAGCCTTGTTTTGCTACGGAGATCCGGGAGTCGGGAAGACCTACATCAGGTAAGAAACCATATCCTCCATGAAACAACAGCGTTGCTAAGAAGTCGTGATGCTAGCTCCTTAGTAATAGATACGTTATGCGATCGGGTAGGAGGACAAAACGCTGCAGTCGCGTGCTTCTACTTTGACTTCGCAGCGCAGAAGGAGCAATCCCCAACGGCCATCCTGCGTTCCCTCCTAAAACAAATCGTCAGCGGACTAGAAAAGATCCCGGCAAAAATCATCCAGACTTTCCGAGAACAGAAAGGGGCCACCGGATGCCGGAAACTGGGACTAGGCGAAATTTTAGAGATGTTACAGGATATCTCATCCTCGCGGCGCACCTTCATCTGTATCGATGCCCTCGACGAATGCATGGAGGAGTATCGGGCAAAGCTGCTTGATTCGCTCAAACAAATTCTACACAAGTCACCAAGCACGCGGATATTTCTGGCTGGGAGATCGCATATTCGAAATGAAGTGGAGGAACATCTTGCTGGGAGGGTCGCGGCTGTACGCATAACACCCACTAAGGGTGATATCGTTCGATTCCTCCGAGCGAAACTAAAGGAAGATACAACGCCGGACGCGATGGACAAGAACTTGGAAGAGGATATTATAAAGAGCATTCCCGAGACGGTTTCAGAAATGTAAGCTGGGAGCAAGAATTCTAGTAAAAATATGTAAAGTTATGAGCTGATGGATATGTCTAGATTCCTGCTGGTATCTCTAAATATCAAAGCAATCCTCCAAGAAACAACACTCCACCGAAGGCAAGCGAAACTCGGTGCACTCGCCAAGGGCCCGGGCTTGGGGGATTCATACGATTCAACTATAGGACGGATAATGGCACAGGAAGGGGATAGGGCAAGACTCGGGATGGCTGCCCTCATGTGGATTTCACATTCGGAGCGACCGTTGAATGTGGACGAGTTATGTCACGCCCTAGCGGTCGAGATTGGATCAACAGACATTAATGCCAACAATGTGCCTTCCATCCGGACAGTGTTAGGCTGTTGTCAAGGACTTGCCGTCGTTGATGAAGGATCCTCGGCCGTTAGGCTGATCCATCTCAGCCTCAAAGAGTATCTTTCCGACCGTACCGACTTATTCGATGGAGTTCACTCGAAAATAACGGAAACTTGTTTGACATATCTCAATTTCCAGGCCATCCGGGATCTTCCCGCTGGCCGCTCTGGTGATCTCCGAGGAACACCCTTCCTGAGATACTCCTCCTTATATTGGGGAACACACATGCGAGCGGAGCTCTCGGATCACTCAAGATACCTTGCGCTCAACCTTCTTGAACAATACGATCGTCACATATCTGCCGAATTACTTCTGAAGTCAATCGGGGAGGGGTACTTGAATTCCCACCTGTCGTTTTCTGGGCTCCACTGCATTTCGTATTTCGGCATTGCTGAAGTTGCGAATGATTTAATAACGACGAAAAGGCAGGATGTGAACCAAAGAGATAGCGTGGGTCTGACGCCACTCATATGGGCTGCAAGGTGTGGGCATGAAGAAGTAGTAAAGTTGCTCCTGCAACAGGGGCATACTCAGCCTGATATGCCGGACGTACGATATGGTCGAACAGCACTCTCATGGGCTGCTGAAAGTGGGCATGAAAGGGTGGTCAGACTATTTCTTGCTCCGCCATCTAACAATCCCAGGAGCATAGGCTGTCGGTGGGGAAGGAGACCCCAGGTAATGAGTCGACTATTTGGAAAGAAACACGTCAACCCTGACAAGCCAGACGATGGTGGCCAAACACCGCTCTCGCGGGCGGCCAAGAATGGGCACGGAGGAGTAGTTAGGCTACTATTGGGACGACAAGGCGTTAGCCCCGATAAGCCAGATAGTTATGGCCTCGCACCGCTTTCGTGGGCCGCCAAGGGCGGGCATGCTGGAGTAGTGGAGCTACTCGTGGGGCGAGAGGACGTTAGCTCCGATAGGCCTGACAACCGTGGTCAAACGCCGGTCTCATGGGCCGCTAGGAATGGACATTATGGAGTAGTAGAGCTACTCTTAAGGCGGGAAGGCCTTAGCTCCGACGGGCCAGACAATCGTGGCCGAACACCGCTCTCGTGGGCCGCCTGGAGTGGGCATGATGGAGTAGTGGAACTTCTGTTGGGACGGGAAGACGTTAACCCCGACAGGCTGGACAAGTATGACCAAACACCGCTCTCGCTGGCCGCCAGGAATGGGCACGATAAAGTAGTAAAGCTGCTGTTGGGACGAGAAGACGTCAGCCCCAATTGGCCAGATAAGAGTGGCCAAACACCACTCTCGCTAGCAGCCGGTAATGGGCATGACAAAGTAGTGGAACTACTGTTGGAACGGGGAGACGTTAGCCCCGATAGGCCAGACAATCGTGGCCAAACACCACTCTCGTGGGCCACCTGTAATGGGCATGAGGGAGCAGTGAAGCTGCTGTTGGGACGGGAAGACGTTAGCCCCGATAGGCCGGATAATCGTGGCCAAACACCGCTCCTATGGGCAGTCGAGAATGGGCATGATGCAGTAGTGAAGCTACTGTTGGGGCGAGAAGACGTTAGCCCCCAGAGGCGAAATAGTTATGATCAAACACCTCTCTCATGGGCCGCCCAGAATGGGCGTGGTGGAGCTGTGAGGCTGCTGTTGGAACGGGAAGGCATCAACGCCGATAGGCCAGGGAAAGGTGGCCGAACACCGCTCTCGTGGGCCGCCGGGCATGGGCATGGCGGAATAGTGGAGCTACTGTTGGAACGGGAAGACGTTACCCCCGATATGCCAGACAATCGCGGCCGAACACCGCTCTCGTGGGCCGCCGGCAATGGGCATGATGGAGTAGTGAAACTACTATTAGGACGGGAAGACGTTAACCCTAATAGGCCACACAAGCATGGCCAAACACCGCTCTCATGGGCCGCTGAGAATGGGCATGACGGAGTAGTGAAGCTACTGTTAGAGCGGGAAGACCTTATCCTCGATAAACCAGACAATTGTGGCCAAACACCGCTCTTGTGGGCCGCCTGTAATGGGCATGATGAAGTAGTGAGGCTGCTGCTGGGACGGGAGGACGTTAGCCCCGACTGGCCAGACAAGCATGGGCGAACACCGCTATCATGGGCCGCCCGTAATGGGCATGATGGTGTGGTGAAACTATTGTTGGGGCGGGAAGACATTATCCCCGATAGGCTAGACAATTATGGTCTCACACCGCTCTTATGGGCCGCCTCGAAGGGGCATGAAGGGGTAGTGATGTTACTCAAGGCCCGAGAAGCTAGGAACCCCGCCTGGTATAGGGCCCTCGAGATATAGCTCCTCTCGCCCCTTTGTGCCTAGCTATGCACCCCCTCACAGCATTTGTAGGCACTTTACGACAGTTTCTGTCCCCTCCCCAAATCCTTACTTGACCTCCTGGGGCCATGGGATTGCCGTGCGGACATCACCGTTTGTCAGTACTAGAAATGCTGGGTTAATAGTCAGAACTAACGCGATCTGGTTTAAGATATACGAGGGCATTCATTTTTTTTCGATTTCCCTTTCTCGTTTTCCAGTGTTCCAAATGCTAAATTTAGAAGCTTTCTCGGATAATTCCTACCTTTAGTCGTTCTTGTATTGCTCCGCTCCGTTGCTTAGTAATGGAACGGTCTTAGGCCGGCGGTAACATCCAGTGTCATTGCGGAATTTCTTTTGGAGATCACAATATCGTCTCTTGCGTATACTGTAAAATGATACGATGAATGCAATGATCTAGAATATCTAGTCAAATATATCTCGCTCTTTTCTTCCTTCTACCCTATCACCTACCGCCCTCCAGCGGAGCATACCTGGGAGGCTACCGGTAGGTGGAATAGGCAGATGAAAGGAAAAACTAAAAGAGTAAAACCGAGTCAATCAATATCTGACTCGGCGGAGAAGACAAAAGGGAACTCCTCGAGTGATCTCCACATGATCTGGAGATGAGGAGACCAGCCATTAATGGAGCAAACTTTTTCTAACTTCTTTGAGATCTCAGGGCGGTCGCGCCGGCATTTAGTATAATACCATAAAATCTAGCAGTTGTAGATGTAGGCCTAGACCATAATATGAACTATACCGCCCCCCCCATTCCTCCGGCTCGGGTATTTCCCTCTAAAATGTGAAGTGAGAAAATCACACATGATTTTTTTTAACCATATTGATATAAGTACACCATTTGCCGTCCCATTCTTTCCTATTCATGATTGCACACTTGAACACGAAATCTTTGTACGGGGGTAATAAATTTACTCTTACAATCATAGACGCTCACTCGATGATTCTAGTAAGTAATTTGTTGAATAATATTGTCCCTGCCTCTGGTTCTAGTTTCACCGAAATGCAACCTTTCCTGGCAGATTTTGTCCAACCCTGGCTATTGCTTTCAGCCCTCCAACCCCGCCCCAGCTAGGCTGGGCCACCAGTCTTAGAAATATCACGATGGGAGGAAATTGTTTCCAATATCCTCGATGGGGTGAGCCACCTAGGTTGGACTACTATGATATATTATTAGCCCAAGAACAGTGTTCTTCTTGAATCATTTGATCAAGCCTCTGCCCTATACCCATTACCTAACCCTACCCGGGCACCCCTTTGTGCCTGCTAGACCCCCACCACTGGTTTAAAGCATTCTAGCCCGGGAAAAGTGGGTGGAATGCAAGGAAAGAAACAAAGATGTTGAACTTTTATAATATATGTCAAGCGATGTAATGAGCAAAACATTACGGCCTGCCAGCACTAATGGGGGTAAATTTCGGTACTCAAGGTCCTGGGCTGGGTTTTGATGGTATTATATCTTATACAGAGCACCCCCGGCATGTAAAATTACCTTCCATATAAGGTGCTAGTTTGGCTCCACTCCTAACCGCTGGTCGGAAGTTAGGACACCATTTCCTGCCGTAAAAACTCGGTCATAACGAACTTGCCTGGGTTGGTTGTGCAGCAAAATCAGACCCCCTGATTGATGGAGAGCTCGCAAACAGGGCCAAATAACATAAGCAAGCCTCTTTGGAGGCCCTCCTAGGCCATTCAAGGCACTGAAAACTGCTGCAAGACCATTCCAGGTGGGTTCGTCATGGCCGAGTTTTTACGGTGTCTTGTAGCTAAGGTTTCGGTAGCCGTGGTATCATACACTAAAGAAACCTTCCCAGATACAATCCGTATTTGTTCTTCCCTCAGTAAAATTTAAGCGAGTGTAATTAATGGGCCTCCTGCTCACCGCATCTTTGGAAAAAATTATTCCTTCTAATTGAAGGCTTGTATTTCTAAGCCAGCGAGTTACAGTGCCGGTATACTAAAATTACTAATTTTGATCAAAATCAACACCAGCACTCCTGCTCCGCATATCCCTCTTTACAAAGTTCTCATAAGGTACTCGTGACAAGGTCGTGGCTTGGAGCTACAACCCCCAAATGCGGCACAACAGGGAACCCCAAAGAGTGACCAACAGCTCAACCCGCCTTAAAGGCTCCCTCCGGCCTAGACTACGAAGAAAACTAAGCTTCCGAGAATTTTAGAAAAGAGGATGTTTGGCCCATCATTAATTTCAGAAACTTGGTCGATTGTAAATTATCCTAGTCCAGGGCAGTTCATGAAAAGTGATTTTTTAAGGGATTATAACTTTGCGGCTCAACGTAACTTTGTGCCTTGGCGTAGCCACCCTGTGGCTCAGCATGGTTTTCTACAGTAGATCGACATGACATTAGGAGTCTATCGTATCATTCTGCTCTACTAGCATCAATTTCTGCAACCTTGCTTGCTGCTTAATACTCACAATTATTAACTTGGATATTTCCTTTTTATAGGCTTGGATAGCACGTCTTTCTTTTATCTATACCTTTATCTCATCAAGTAGCGACTTGCGCTCTGCTTGCTCTACTCATTTCCTTGCCTTCTTAGCACACCGTAGCTCTTATGTTGAGCCACAAGGTAATATTGAGCCACAAAATTATAAAGCTATTGTCCGGAGACAAAATTAACCAAGCACAAAAGATGCATGGCAACCAAACACCCCTGCAGTTCAACCCACCAAAAGAAATTGCTCCAGCCCGACCAAAACCAAACCATTTAGTCAACCTCTTCTTGTTTAAGATACTATGCCACCTATTCTCTGTAGTTAGGCCAAATAGTCTTTTTTATTTTTATTTTGGTTATTAGTATGGTATGGGGGGCAGTGTTGTCATAACCGATGCTTTTCCTCTTCGTTGATGTTCAGTTAATTTTGTCTGCGCACGATGGTCTTGAGCCGCAAAGTTAAGCTGAGCCGCAAAGTTACATTGAGCTTTTTATTTTTTCTTTCGAGACTTGATTCTCTTCGGGCTTCCCGTGGGTTCATCGCCCCACCTGCCCCAACTCATCCCTATTCTTGTGCGTTTTCTCAACCACTTACCCCTCCCATTGCCAAATTTCTACCACATCTTCCAACATCTTATTCTTCTTCCCATCTCTCCACTCAACCCTAGCTATGCCACTTGCATTGGGGGGGTTGTGGCGCCTAGCCACGACCTTGGTACCAGTGCCTCAAGCACGATGCCAATCAGAACCACTTAGATAATCACTTTGGGATATTCACCTGGGGGCATAGTAAAATTTTATCACAACTCGTTTCTTACAAAATAATCGAAAGAGAGGGCTAGCAAAACATTCCCAAGGGTTCCTAATATGTATTTGGAAGGGCGCCAGAACTTGGAGGACACAACTGTATGTTACTGGTACTCTTTCATACCTGACTCTTGTGCCCGCACTATATTTGTGCTTGGCAAGGCAATAAGTACCCGAAAATGCGGCTATTACAGTACAATCAGCCGCTGATGATGCACTTTACGCCAGATACTTGTACCAGCAGTTTACCGGGAATGTTCCGGAACATCCGAGAAAAAGCGAATCGTGATGGTCGCACAAGGCTGCCCAATCCCCAACCCCGCCTTCCCTCAGCCTCCAAGTGGTTTCGTTAATCGTCCCTCTCCACCCCCTTCTCTCTACAAAATCCCTAGCATCGATCAATTATAAAATGTCCCAAGCTTACAGTAATAATATCAACTCTTTTAACGTGGCTAATGTGTCTAACCACTTTAACGTTTCCAACGATCGGTCCGAAATCCTACACTGGCTTTCCCCGCTTGAGCCGAGCATAAGACACCAGGACATCCGCACCTCTCGGGTCGCGAATGTGGGGGACTGGCTCCTGCAAACGGATGAGTTTCGAAGTTGGTGCGATGGCACTCCCAAAGGCGAATCTGATAAGGCAATTTTATTTGGCTACGGCGATCCGGGGGTCGGTAAGACGTATATCAGGTAATTGATAACCCCCTCGTAGAAGAAAAGGGGGAGACATCCCTGACAGGCAGTGAATTTAGTTCGCTCGTAATCGACACGTTGTGCGATCAGTCCAGAGGAACAGATACCACGGTTGCATGTTTCTATTTCGACTTCGCTTCCCAAAAAGAGCAGTCCCCTACGAGAACGCTCGGTTCCCTGCTGAGGCAGATTGTTGGCGGTTTGGGAGATATTCCCGCAGATATAGTGCAAGCCTTTAAAGACCAGAAGAAGGTTATCGGTGGTCGGGGGCTGCAGCTCTCCGAGATTGTCAAAATGTTGCAAGCTATCACATCTTCGCAGCGGACCTTTCTATGCCTTGACGCCCTTGATGAATGCACGGAAGAGTATGGGCCAGACATTCTCGATTCGCTAAGACAGGTTACCGAGAGGTCGCTTAGCACCCGAGTATTCCTGACTGGAAGACCGCAAGTCCGGGGCGAAATAGAGAGGCGGCTCGCTGGAAGAACAGCCATCGTATCCATAACACCTAGCAGAGATGATATTGTCAGATACCTCCGCGCCCGGCTAGATAGAGACACTACCCTTGGCGCGATGAACAGCGATCTCAAGGCGGACATATTGAGGGAGATTCCCGAGTCCATTTCGGAAATGTACGTAGAAGTGACTCTAGTAAAAGTATCTCGAAGCGTCCGTTAACCAATGCATATCCAGATTCCTCCTAGTCTTTCTCAATATCGAAGCAGTCCTACAAGAAACCACCATCCATCGTCGGCGAGAAAGGCTCAGCGCAATGTCCAATACCTTAGGATTAGGGGATGCATATGGCGCAACGCTAGAACGGATCAAGGCGCAAGGTAGGGAGAGAGCGAGACTCGGCATGGCTACCCTGATGTGGGTGTCTCATTCAGAACGGCCATTGCATGCGGATGAACTGTGTCATGCTCTCGCGGTCGAGAACGGGGCACTGCACCTCAATACCCACAATGTTCCATCAATATGGATAGTGCTCAGCTGCTGCCAAGGGCTTGTCGCGGTGGACAAGGGAGCTTCGACTGTACGCTTAGTTCATTTTACTCTGCAAGAGTATCTTTCGACCCAAATCCCGAGTTTCAGCGGAGCTCACGCGATGATCGCGGAAACATGCCTAACATACCTTAACTTTCAGCACGTCCGAGACCTTTCGCCCACACTAGATGCCCCTCCACAAACCGCCCCATTCCTCGAGTATTGCTCTTTGTATTGGGGTATTCATGCCCAAAGAGAAATCTCAAGTGACGCAAGATTGCTTGTGCTCAAGCTTTTTAATGAGCGCGATAACCTCTTTTCCACCGGATTGCTTTTTCGGAATATTTTGCCTAGGTTCGCTTATAATATCGATGGCGCTCTCACCAAATTTCCTGGCCGTAAATACCGCAACGCCCTTCCTGTGGGCTTCACTGGCTTACACTGCGCATCCTTTTTCGGTATTGTTGACATCGCAGTTGATTTTATGAAAATGGAAGGCTGTGATATCAACCAAAGGGATTTCGCGGGTATCACGCCACTCATATGGGCGGCTATATCCGGGAAAGAGGAAGTGGTGAAGCTATTGTTGGACCGCCAAGATGTCAATCCTGATGTTTCAGACACCGAATGTGGCCAAACAGCATTGTCTTGGGCTGCTGAGAGTGGGTATGAAGGTGTGGTACAACTGATACTAGACCGAAAAGATGTTGACGCCGAGAAACCAGACAGATGGGGCCAAACGCCACTGTCGAACGCCGCCAAGAATGGCCATGTGGGGGTGGTAAACCTGCTGCTAAAACGGGATGATGTCAACCCTGACAAGACAGATGACGTTGGCTCAACGCCGCTCTCGTGGGCTTCTCAGAACGGGCATGAGGGAGTGATGAAGCTGCTGCTGGGACGGAAACATGTCGACCCCGATAGGCAAGGCGAATATGGCCGAACACCGCTCTCTTGGGCCGCCGAGAATGGGAATGATGGAGCAGTGAAGTTACTGTTGGGGCGAAAAGATGTTAGCCCCGATAGGTTAGACAAATATGGCCTAACACCGCTCTCGCTGGCAGCCTGGAATGGGCATGGTGGGGTAGCGAAGCTACTGTTGGGACATAAAGACGTTAGCCCCGATAGGCCAGACAACCATGGCCTAACACCGCTCTCGTTGGCGGCCTGTAATGGGCATGATGAAATAGTGAAGCTCCTGTTGGGGCGGGAGGACGTCAGCTGCGATAGGCCGGACAATGGTGGCCAAACGCCGCTCTCGCGGGCCGCCTCGAGTGGGCACGATGGGGTAGTGGAGTTGCTGTTAGGACGGGAAGACGTTAATTCCGATAGGCCAGACAATAGTGGCCGAACACCGCTCTCGTTGGCCGCCTCGAATGGGCATGATGGAGCAGTCAAGTTACTGTTGGGGCGAAAAGATGTTAGCCCCGATAAGCCGGACAATGGTGGCCAAACACCACTCTCGTGGGCCGCCCGGAATGGACATGATGGAGTAGCGAAGCTACTGTTGAGACAAGATGTTAGCCCTGATTGGACAGACAATAATGGCCAAACACCGCTCTCGTGGGCCGCCGGGAATGGATATGATAGAGTAGTAAAGCTGCTTTTGGGACGGGGGGATGTTACTCCTGATAGGCCAGACAATTATGGCCAAACGCCGCTCTTGTGGGCCGCTAGGGCTGGACGTGATGGTGTAGTGAAGCTACTGTTGGGGTGTAAAGACGTCGACCCTGCCAAGCCAGATCATTGGAGCCGAACACCCTTTTTCCTGGCCATCCGAAATGGGCATACGGAAGTGGCAAAGCTACTACCCGGGACAGAGCACGTCAAACCAGCAAGTCGGGTAATGATGGAAAAATACCGGTCTTACTGGCCACGTCAATTAGACGGGAGTAAGTGGTGAGGTGACAACCCAAGCGGAAGATGTCAATTCTCACAAGCCAGGTGGTAAGGGCGGAACAGCGCCCCTACTGACGGCCCGAGAGAGCATAGGGAGCAGCACAGCCGCTACAGGCCCAGAAAACCACAACTCCATCGTTATCTAAACCTGCCTAGACATCACCTTCACCACCCGCGTCAAAAAAAAAAAACACCCACTCCTTTCGAAAACACCTCCTAACCCCCGCTGATTTTCTAACTTTCGCGCAACCGCCTCCGGGGTTGCGTGATAGAGCCGGGTGGACTTGCCCTCTTCCTTTCCCGTTCTGTAGTGCCATCTGGACTCCGAGACCACCCTATCCCTGAGTTTATGAAAGAAGTCGGAACGGAATATGCACGCTCGCGCGTCCGGATTTCCATCAGTATTTACTACAGTGGGGGTTGACGAGCGCGTGATTATGGCGTTCGGTGAAATGGGATCGGTGGGTACATTGACATATATTTACTATAGATTTAGTTTATAGATTGCATTTGTAACCATCCTTATCTCACCGTTGTTTTCGCTATATACGTTCTCCCTTTTGTAGTATTTTGTGTTTCCTACACTTTCTTCATTTCCTCCAGCGGGCGGGCGATAGATGTACTTTTTTCGGGTTTCTTTAGACTAGAGCAGGAGGATTAATGGCGACATCGCCTAAAGCGGTATAGAGATCATTGGCTAGAGGGTTGGTTAACGCAATTTTTCTGCTTTAAATTATAACTTCAACTTGACTAGCCTCTGTAGCACCACGCTCCCTATTCAGACCCGAGTTCGGGTGATTCCCAACAGCTACCAATGATGCCCCCACAATCTCTACTAAAATACCTGCTTTCTCCAGCTCGTACTCTTTTAGGTTCACTTCCCGCTTTGCGATAACCTAGTGCAGTATTCGAAAAATGTATCTAAATATATCAACCAAGACGGCCCGAGTTAAGGAGCTTCGGCGGCAGCTATCTCTAATATGGCTTACCATTGTAGAGCTATGTAGGAAATTCCCTCTGGAATTAAAGCTCTATGGTATCCCGACACTATATACCGGTAGTCAGTCTCCTGTCCTAGAGCTTGTCGGAACACCTGCATTTTTCTTTTTCCCCGCTAAATCCGTAGTATTATTTGAGGAACTTACATATAGTGGGTTGGTACAACCCATTGCCAATTCGGCAAGAGGAGAATATAGCACTTGGGGAACAGGAGTCAGGCCGGGGGTGGTGGCGGAGAAACATATACCCGG
>Ga0307507_10004706_pt1 | contig 23641 bp, 21 predicted proteins | sample 7_EM_MG_FD_207223 | JGI IMG/M metagenome (GOLD analysis project Ga0307507, IMG submission 207223) | Populus trichocarpa ectomycorrhiza microbial communities from riparian zone in the Pacific Northwest, United States - 7_EM | ecosystem: Host-associated > Plants > Roots > Unclassified | place...
ATCTAAAATAATATTATTTATTTTGCTAGCCTTATAAATAGCTTTAAAGTAGCTTTTATTTATTTAAAATATGTTATTAGTATAAAAGAGGTAAATATAATTATGGTTGCTAAATGCGTAGATTACTGGCAGGTTGCGCGCAGGTTGCGTGTAGGCTGCGCGCAGGCTGCGCGTCAAAAAAACATGATATAGGCTAGTTGGTCGAGTTGCTAAATGACCTTAACTGCGCGCCAATTGCGTCAACCACCAACCATTGAGGCCATTGAAAGGGTACCATATTTTGCTGATAAAGAGACTGGATATAAGCCTAGGAGATATCTTATAGGTATAACTATATGCCATTACCTCGTAGTATTGCTGCGATGTATAGAATGAGGCGTTGGCTGGCTCGTTAAATAGTAGGTAACTAGGTTAGTATAATACCCTTTTTAGAATTATTATACGCTTAGATAATAAGTCTTGGTTTCTTAAAGGCTTTATTAGTACTAGGGTTCTTAATCTTATCTATAAATTATAAGTTAAAGATTTTAACTCCTATGGGTATGTCCTAAGGGTTAATTATCTTAAATATACCCTTTTTAATTAGTCCTGTGATTTCCTTTTAACGGGACGTCTTAAACTGCTTATGGTTGCTATCCTCTTGCAAGAATATGGTGATATTAGCAGTATTAACGTAAGGGGGATACTTGCGGGGTCTTCCTCTTTCTTAGTGAGGTGGTTGTGCTTCTCTAGTTTTAGTAAAGGACGGTTTTTATATAGAGACGTTTTCTATGGACGGTTTGTATATATAGACAGTTTCGTTAACTTGAATATTGTTAACTTAGGTACCGTTACCTTAAATATCTTTAGCTTAAATATTTCTAGGATCTGTTAAGTATGGTTTAATAGCGGTGCTGTGGAACTTTGTAGGGCCGCTAGGTAGGTTAATAGCATACGTTTCCCCCTTAATATTTAGTAGATTATATAGTCCTGCCTAGTATCTAGGTTATTCTATATTGCCTTCTCTCTAGACCAGTACTAAAGAGTTAAGGGGTAGATTATAAATTGCGGTAGTACTGGGGCTATTATATATATTAAATATATCTACGACCTAGCGCTCCACTTATATCTTCTTTACTTCCTCTATGGCTTTCTTAAATGCAATCGCACACTATATCACTGTAGGTGAAAGTGCGTCGGACTCTATTATTTAGGGGTACGCTCTAAATACTAATAGTATAGGTATTAGGCCGTCTAGTCCTGTAAAGTCGTTAATTACTTTAAAGGCTATTTATAGTGCTATATCCTTATTAATTCCTAGTATCTTGGAAGTGATAATATGGTATATATATTATAAGGGGCTGTGGTAACGCTCTACTATACTAATTAAGTTGTGAGCTTTGACTAGTACGCTCTTTATAGTAGTGCCTATATTAGTTATATATTGCTTAAACTCTCTACTAATAAAGTTCTTACCTATATTATGTGCAATTATATCTAGGGGGCCTAGGTATGTGTTAATCTAGCACACTTATAATATATCCTATATATACTTGGCGCTAATATTCTATAGCTATCTACCTACTTAAAATTAGGTGCCTTTATTAACAATATAAAGTATAGGCTTGCCGTTAATATACATAATATTAATAATGATACAGTAGTTGAAATTAATATTATCTTTTAAGGTAAATCTAAATCTGCCTAGTGACTTTCCGTGCTTTTGACAGTATAAGCAGTAGTAGGTAATATGCTTAAGGGTCTTGCGATTAATATCGTTTTTATAGCCAGCGCGGTCTAATATTCTTTTAAGTTGCTCTACTAACGGATGTCTAAAGCGTTGGTGTAGGCGTCGCAATTCTACATTAGTTAAGTAACATAGGTTTTAGTTAAAAGACTCCATAATAAATATGTGCAATGAAGTATTCTATAGTAGAAATGGGTATCCAAATCGGCGTATAACTGGTACGGTCTTTAAGGGGGCTATTAGGACATTCTTTAGGTTGTTAAAGTATACTTATAAGTTGTCTATATCTGCTAGGCAAAGCAGGAAGGGGGTATTAACTTTAACAACGTAAAACTCTGCTATACCTATTGGTATAGCTACCTTAATAGAACTAATAGAAGATATAGAACCTATTCCAAACTATACGCTAACTGTGCCTCTTGTGGACTTGTTTAACTATACTTTATTAATCTTCTAAAGTGCGAGAAACTAACCATATCCTATTATAGAACGTTTGGAGGCTCTAGTGTCGATTATTACACCCATAAACTTTGTAGAGGTGTAGTGTGAGGTTATATTGTACGCAAACGGGTTTATGTTAGTAGGGAGTGCATCTATCGTAGTATTAATGGTTGTAACTGCGTAGCTATATACTTTGTTAGCTAGTTCTAACGCTATAGCGGTCGCATTGTCTAGTTTGATCTTACTATATAAAGTATAGTATACTATGGCCTGGTTGTCCTTGTCTAATAGAGTGATAGGGTCTATATTAACTACTAAAGCGTTAAATATATTGGTGATCTTATTGTCCTTGCTATTGTCCTTATCGTCGTCGCCTTTGTAGTCTATAATATATTGCTTTATTCGCTCCTAAAAGCGGTCCTTAAACTTATTTTTAAACTTAGTCTTAGACTCTTCTTACTCCTCTTTAGTATGTTTTTATAAGTAATATCCTTTCTTGTTATATATAAAGCAACGTGGTTTCTGTTGGTTGCGGTTATATAGGGGGTTGCTGCGGTTGCTACGGTTGTTATAGTTATAGTTATTATCTCTTCTATAGAATTATTAGTCTGTAAAGAAAGTTTATGTCTTCTCTATATACTCTTTCTTGTATACTATAATAGACGATTAAAGTTTATTAATAAGAGCTCTAAAGTTGTCCGGTGGGTTAGAGACTGTATATCTATATACTAGTATTCCCTGGCAAGAAGTAACGATTTTGTTATAAAGGAAGTCTATAGTTTATAAGGTAGGTCTAAGGCCGTGCTATAGTTAATAAAGTCTATAAATTAGCAATTAGAGGTATTTGCTTATAGACTTATCTATATTTCCTACCATTACTGTTATAAGTATAATGGTATTCCACTTGTTTAGGTTCTTACGTTAAAATCCTAGTCCTTTAAAGAAAATTTAAAGGTGCTTACAAGCTTTAGCAAATAATAGGTAGGATAGTTAGTTTGTGTAGAAGTGGTCTAAAGCTAGTCCTTTTAACATGGTAGGGAATGCCTTAAGGTAGGCTTCTTGGGGTACATCCGCTCGAATACAGATATTATAAAATATTGTTAATTTATAGTTAAGGCCTTTATTTATACTACCGTATTTCTACTCCTCTGTGTATATCTTGGCTATATTCGCAATTTCCTTTCTATAGCCAGTTGCAGTAATAGGGCGGTTCTCCTCGTCTGTAGGTTATACGTAGAGTTGCTATATTATTATTGCAGATTAAAGCGTAATAGATGGTGTAAAGGTGGAGGTAGTTATAAGTTAAGGTATAACAGATGGTGTGGAGGTAGAGGTAGTTAGTATACTAGTTAGTTGGGTTGCAGTAGCTTTGGCTTATTATTGCTCCTCTAAAGTGCCCTTTGTTATATATACCTTAATTAATCTAGATAGCGTTAGTCTGTACTTATTATTAGCTAATTTAATTATTTCTCTACTCTATTTAGTTTGGTCTTCTTTTTATACTATTTTATATAAAGACTAAGGGAGCGTTTTACCTTATTTATAGTTAATATTAACCTATACTCCTCTAATATTTAGGCAATTATGTAGTTGCTAAAGCCAGTATAAGGGGACTTGCGTAAAGATATTAACCGTAAAGTCCTTAAAATCTCCCTAGAATGATTCCCAGAGTATTAAGTCTAGCTAGTTGTGTATCTCTATATATACGTATATTTTACATTGTATATAGTCGGTTAGTTTATCCTTAGTGACTTCTATTAGGTTAATTTTATCTTTCTATTTAGCTGCTTCTTCCTCCTAGTCTTTCTATGTTCCTAATATCTTATATTTTATATATTATTTGGGTGGGTAAGGGTAAGGGTAAGGGTGTTTATAGGGTAAAGGTAGTAGAACGGTTAAGGAGGTGGTTAAGGAGGCGGTTAAGGAGGCGGTTAGGTAGAATAAGGTATTTTATATAGTAGTCCTCTGGAATAGATAGAACGAGATATCTAGTAGTCGTTGTGGATACCAGATAAGTACTTCTAGGTAGTTTCTCTTCTTCTCTTTAACTAAAATAGGCTGATATAAAAGGTAGATAAGTATAACTATCTTCTAATCTACTGTAAGGTGGATAGTATAACTGTTTTTTAAGCTATCTGTGTGTTTCCTAATCTATGCGCGCTCACTAATTAGTGTTGGTATACTTTAACACAGTGCAATGGACGTAGTGTACGTGCAGTGCAGTGTGTAGTTAGATTCTTAAGGTTCTATATACACGCCTACCCGTTTTCACTATAAAGATATTTGTTCCGCTTACCGCCCTCAGCCGAGCCAATAGCGATTTTCTATGCCCGGCATGGAAAATCCTAATTGGTCCGTTCAATGATAGAGCCGGCAGAATTCTACACCGCCACTCTATAGAATTCTGCTATATTCTGCCTGCCCGTCTTCCTCTGCCATATTCTGCCTACCTGTCTTCCTACAATAATCTTATCCAGTATATTTAAATAACTCCCTAAAGGCGTGGATTCTTTAAAAGTATTAAAATTAGAGGGGATTTGGCAAAGTATAACTACTTAGAGGTAAGTAATATTTTTAAAAGTAGTAATATTCGCTACCTAGTCCGTTACCAGACTAATTAGATTATTAGGATTTAGTTCTGCTATATCTAGCCGCCTTTACAGTTATAAGACTTACCTATAGTTACAATTTTATACTCTACTAAAAGCAATACTAATAATTTACTAACTTATTTAAAATAATTAAACTCGCTAGAATTTGCTCTTTATAGCAATTACTTATTTTCTAAATTACTGCAAACGTATAACTTAGTTTTATAATAACTATATTCTATTTACTAACTTAAAGCCTCTTACTAAGGAGGACTACCTTAAGCCCCACTAATGGAAAGAGCTTAAACACCTTTATACGCACCTAGAATCTTTTTACAAAGCGACTATTATAGTAGAGGGTAATTATATAGGCCTTACTAATCATTTATAGACGCTAGACTAGCTTATTAATAAACTCTATACCACTAAAGATTGGTTCCTTAAGCTTGCGGCTCTATGTTAACCTAATAATTAGAACTATAAGCTACTATCTGGCTGCGTAAGCGCTGCATAGGAGAAGTATAAGAAGTACTTTAAGAAGGCTAATAAAACACCTGCCTACTACGCCGCCATTATAATAAATCCAACACTTAAGATGGAATGGTTTTACTAGAAATAGGGGTTGGATAAGAATAAGAAGGCCTAAATTAATAAGGTTAAAAAGAAGGTTTAGGATATATTTAAAGACTATAAAGGTAAGAGCTTTAGATTACAGCCTTAAAATCCATTAATTTATCCTATTAAGCAGCTATAAAAGGAAAAGGACTATACCTCTGCTTAAAATTATAAGCGCATTAAACGCACCTACCAAACTTCCGCAGTAAAGAAGGACAGTGCTTTAGATAAGTATCTAAAAGAGGGCCCTCTTAAAGTCGCCGATAATAAAGACTTTAATATAATTAACTATTGGCAAAGGCTCTATTATAGTTAACCCAACCTCGCCCATTTCGCCCTTAACGTACTTACTCCTCTACCTATAAGTAACAAATATAAACGCCTATTTAGCAGTTATAAGATACTCCTTAAGGACCAACGCTTACGCCTAAAGATGGATATAATTAAGGTAAATAAGTGGCTTTGTTATAGCTACGGGCCCCCAAGAAGCAATATATTTAATAATAAGGGCGTTAGATCAGTGGAAGGAGAGCCTTAGCCGTTACCTCTATATAACCCTACACCAGAGCAGCTCAGGGAGTATATTAAGGAGCGCCAAGCTGCGGATATAGCCGCTGCTGCCGCTGCCCAGGTGGAGGAAGAGGATACGGAGGAGGAGGATGAGGAGGTTTTAGTAATAATAGAGCGTGCTAGCGGTGAGGGTAGGGGCGACGATAAGGATAAGGGCAACGATAAGGACGTATTTAAGACAATTAAGGCCTTTAAGTAGTAGTATATAAGGAGTAATATAAACAATTTGGGCTGAATTTAGTAGTCTGTATAACTTCCTACTGCAACACCAAAGGATGCCAAGACTTACTATAAATAGTATATGGATTGTATGGCGCTCCTGGAGCCAAATCGCAATAGAACCGGAGTGGACTGGATTTGAGCCTAGATCCAGTCCAGTCCAGTCCAAGTAGACCACTGAGATGTGCGAAGAAAGGTCTATTGGCAGATTGAGTCCTGCATGGCAAGAATTTCTGTAGATCATAGAGAAAGTTGTAAACAATTCTAATTTGAAATACGTAGAGTTGATACTAGATATACAGTAGCCGTCATGTATGGTTGTGAGGAATAGTAAAGGTGATTGCTTAGGAAGGTAAACAGGTGCGCTCAATAAGCTTGTAAGCTTCTTCAAGCGACTTTTGCCCTAGCCGTGCCGTGTGCAGTTACCTCTGGTAATAGATCGAGAATGATTGGTTCCGAATCCGCTTATCATTTAGTGATTGATAGGTCAGTGGGACTCTGTTGCTTGTCGGAGAAAGAAGTTAACTAAGTATAATCAAAGCCATGGGCGTATATGATGTGAGGATGATACTAGAAGGGAATGTTGTTCTGGTAAAGAATATGATGCTAGCACGGACACTAGGCCGGCTATTTCGAGATTGTTTGATAGGCGAATACAAAATACTTAGATTAGTCAAATTGGAGAACACGAACCCGCTATACGAATTCGTATTGATAGCAGACAGCTATCTCCTTTCCTAAAGCTTCCATACCATGCTCGTGGCTCATGACTGTTTATATAAACAGTAAAGTGTTAAACAAGGGCTAGAAAACCAAATGAGCTAACCTAGTAAGGCACCCCAAAACCGTACGGATTGTATCTGTACATAAGCCTTTGAATGGAGTGGCCTTCAAACCGCCCCCACAACCTGATTGAAGTCCTAGCGATCCATAAATACACTTATTTTAGTGAGAAATATCTTCCAAATTCCAACAAAAGCTAGAACCCGCAGAGGATTAACAAAGAGACATTGAACACTCTCAACAAATGTAAACTTCCCTGCTCCAACGATGTTCCTACGTCTATGACTTCTCTCTGTGGCATACCATTCCCGTCTTTTTATGCTCGTGATACAGGCAGGGATCCCTCTTGTAAGGTGGCTTCCCTTTCAACCCTTTCTGACGGAGGGACGAAAGAGCCGCCATAAGCCCCACGACAAACTCCACGGGGTAGCCACAATTTGAGAGTTGTGCCATTTCGTCGTCCGATGCAGTCCATATTGCTACGTCAACCAATAGATCCCTCAGTGGGGACTGGGGAGGGGTATTGGAGTACACGCTGCACACGATGCCGGGGGTCCAGCAAACCGATTCTTCAAGCACAACTACCTCAATGCATGCGTCTACGATAGCATCTTTGTAGTGCGCGTCAAGAAGTCTCTCGCCCAATGCGTAGCTCATTAGCAAGCTAAACCATTCTGCTGTTCTCTTTATGTCTTCTTCCGTCTCCCCCTCTTTTTCCGGACTAGACTGAATGCTGAACACCTTCCCTGTATACAACCACCGAGAGTATGCCTCAAATAGCGAGGAAGATACTCCGGGAAGGTCCACGACACGCTGAGTTGTCTCCTTCCATTCGTGGCGAAGGGCTCCGTTGAAGAATTCGGAGCTGGACCGTATGAGTGTCTCGTGAACTGCGAAGTCTTCTGTGCCGGCGCGAACGGTGATGATGGCTTTTCCTAACCTGATTTCGGATTAGTGAGACGTAAAGTGACGACAAAAGGATTTGCTTACTGCGGTGCTCGACTGATCGGAAACCGAATCATAGTGAACCAAGAGTGTCTACAATGTGCATTCGAGCAAGTTAGGTAATTGTTTGGGTAACGTTGGTGATTGGAGGGCGTGGCGTTCGGAATATCTGACTGGTCGAAGCTGAATCGGTGATGTTGTATAGGGTTACTCGTGAGAGAGCTGGGTATGAGACCGCGAGTATAGCTTGCCCGGTAATTCGTATTGACTTGATCGCCGAGAAAGTATTGTTCGGCTGACTTGTTTGAATAGAGCTTGCTTGGTAACAAGTCTAGTATTGGAGTAAAGAAAGTTGAAGAGAGTTGAAGTTTAAATTACATTTTGAGATGAAGTGAACTGAAGTGAACTGAACCAATGATTAAATAACCTCAGTGAACCACCATATCTGAGGACTTGAGAGCTGACAGAAATGACAACTGCAATGCCTCGACAGAATCTGCGTAAATATGAGCATGGTAATACGGGAAAAAAGCAGTAAAATGGATGATCATAATACAATATGAACTCACAAAAACCAACCCACCCTTCCATGCAATCGCTAGCTAGATACCGTACAGAAAAAAAATCAATGCAAAAATCACCGGGGTATCTTACGGCTAAACGCGCACTCCATCCCATCCAACCCAACCCTAACCCAAGCTAGCACATCATATCCCATTACCACCACGCACTCAACTATTCGCTCGTCTCCTCCCATAGCTAAATCATATCCCCCTCTTCCCCCCCCACAACCCCAGATCGGCGAAAAAACCCATAGCCTGCAACCTCTTCCCTCGGCGTGGCCCAAAGTTCCGGACTAGCCACCTCCGCACTACTACTCCTCCCCGTCTCGTCCGCCTTTTTCTCCTCCACCCCCTCTCCAACCCTCGTCCCATCATCCTCTTCGCCCTCATCCCCATCGCCATCTCCATCTCCACCCTCACTGTCACTCCTGCTAAACCGGCTCGTGATCCGCTCCCGCACTCTCCCCCTCAACCTGCCCTCCTCCTCGCTCTCAAACCCCACCCCCCGCTCCGGACCCCGGTACGCGCGCGGTGTGCGCGCGCTTTCGGAGCTGCCGAGCACCGCGTCCGGGCTGGGCGTCGGGTAGGCGGATGCGGGCAGCTTGAGCGCGAGCGAGCGCAAGTCCGCGATTTCGCGCTGCAGCGCCAGGACCTGTTTATCGAGCGCCTTGCGCGCGGCGCGCTCGTGCCGCAGGATGATGTAAACGGCGGCGAACTGCTCGGTGGGGTTGGTAGGGGGAGTTGTGGAGGATTGCGCGGCTTGGGGGGTGGTGTCGTGGGGTTGTGGTGAGGCAGATGTGGCTATTGGTGAGAAGGGCGTAATGTGGATATTTCCGGAGCCGGCAGAGCTGGGCGAGGTGAGGAAGGCTGGAGAGAAGGCTGGAGGGAGGCTTGGGGAAGGAGGACTGGAGGGCTCTTCTTTGATGCCGAGATCATGGGTGCTGGATTTGCTGGACTGGCTGGACTGGCGGGAGTACTCGTCTCGAGCGGTGGAGTTGCTCTGCTGTCGCGAGCGGCGGCCCTTTGGCGCGTTTTCTAGGATGATTGTTTGGCGGTGGCTGCGGCCAGTGAGCCGGTGGAGGGACTGTTTGAGGACTTGCATGCCGCGTTCTACCCGCTGGATCCGTTCTTCCAGCGTCAGTGGAGAATCGATCGCCTCCTCGATTTCCTCTTCTGAGGCTTCGAACTCGCTCTTTAGAGCTCCGAAATTGAACGCTTGGATTGGTAGCGGAATATCGAGCGGGCCATCGTCGGTTGTTGGTTCAGCTAGTTTAGTAACCATGGGCTCGCTAAACTCTTCTTTCGTATCCTTCGTCCCGTCTTCGTCTTCTTGTGGACGTGGCGTGGAAGTGCTGTACACGCTCGCTGAACGGTCCATCCCGCTTGTTCTCCAGTATCTTATCTCTGCACTCCGTCTCCTAGGGAGAGAATCCGGCCTTTTACTCGATTCACGTAGAGCGCCTGCGCTCCGCGACCTCCGCTTACTATGTGTAGGGCTTGATAGAGCTACTCCGATTTCAGGGGACTGAATTGACTCTGTTTGGCCTTGCTCATCCCAGGGCATTACCCGTGTGCCTGATCCGCTCCAAATCGCTGACGTTGCAACTTCTGCTCCGGAAAGTACGACACTAGGTAGTGTTGCTCGTCGTCGATGCAATTTTGGTGGTGATTTGAACGTCAGATAGTCGTGTGGTGGACTTCCTTCTTCCGGGGCATTGACATTCATGGGAAAGGGGAGATGTTGCCCTACAGGATTTATGGACTTGGGCTCATGGACAGGCAGGCCAGATATTCGCTGCTCTGCTGCAGATGAGCTGTTTGTGCCCACATTCTCTTTCGATTTTGCATGTGCAGGAGTAATGAGTGTTCCCGGATCCTGTAAGTTGTCAGAGGATAAATCAGACCAGAAACCGGCCAACTCACGCTGTGATGATATCCATGCTTCTGGGCGGAGTCACGTTTTACCTCCTCCTTACTCCTCCTCCCGAATATTTTTCGGAGGACGTTCCTTAAACCGCTGCTCCTCTTCTTTTTGGGTGTCATCTTTGCTGAGCTGTCAGAGGCAGAAGCGAACGGGCTTGGGCTGTTGTGTGATGCCAATAGATCCAGAGAAGTATTTCTCTGCACCTCGCTGAGATCTCTGATTCCAGTAGAAGATCTCTTGTGCCGTAATCCCGGGGGACTCTCCTGTAGTTCGGAAGTAGTCTCTACCGGATCGGTGTTGTGGCTTCCAGCATTGATACTTTTCTTATGCAGGGGATTTCGTGTGGATGTTAAATCGGTCCGTTGGGGAGTAGGATCAGTGTTTCGTTTGGCCAAATCCTGTTCTTCCTCCTCGATGAGGGGAATGGGCCCACTGATTTTTAGATCCCCGCGACGAATGGCTTCGGCCTTCGAGCTCGAGCGCTCCAGTTGACCGCTGACAGTCGGGATAAGAGCAGTTTCTTGTGGTCTAACCATGGCTACGGGAGCCGGGAAGTGCGGCTCGGGTAGGTGCATATGCTCCAAAGGACCTCACGCAGCTGTTGCAGGGTGGAGGGGAGATCCGACCGTTTCCATGACCTTTCTAGTCCCTTACACAGCAGTACGTATACATTAAATAATGCAGCTACGGCTGCGGCGGCCCATTAGAAACACGAAAGTCTGAACTCCTGGGAAGAAACCTACGAGAGGAGAGAGGGCTCTAACAAGCGCTATAGTGAATGGATTTTTCAAAAATTTAGTTAAAGAGAGACGAGGTTAGACGACCCCGGCAGAGAAGGGAGAGAGCGGAGAATAAGTATAAAACGCAAGCGTCATCACCGGCTCGTGTTTATGTGGAGGGGGCTGCGGAGACTAAAGCGAGAAGGACTGTAGCCGGAAATAGCTATACTCACAGGAACGGGAGTCGGGAATTGCTGGAGCCAAGGACATGTACAGGGACGCTTTGAGTCGAGCCATGTCACAAAAGGACCAAAGGGTGCTGGGAGGAGCTGCAACCAGGCGCAGAGCTGGTGCTAGAGCTGTATTCCCCCTCCCACGCGGAGACGACAAGCCGAGCTCGGGCCAGGCGAGGCAATGCAAGTAAGAGAGGCATACTCGTTTCAGACGATGCATGGCCACGGGCTATTCAAACGGGTCTGGTGCTGCGTGGAAAGGCTGGCCAGTGGCGCGTCGATGCGCCCGAGATGGGCAACGGAGAGACGCCATGGATGTATCGAAAAGCTGACGGTTTGCTGAACCGGGCGATTGGCGCTTTCGAACGACAGGCAGGCTCGAGTGGTTCACTTCGGCATTGGCGGGCATTTGGCGGCCCCAAGCAAAAAAGCAGCCAAAGGGCCGGGCACCCAGACATCCCAAGGCGGTGCGCAAAGATTCCGCCGTGGCACCGTGGCATTAGGGCACCTACGGTAGGTAACTCACTAACTAAAACTCACTAGCAAGGGCTGGGGCTGGCCCGGCTGAGGCTCGCAAAACGCTCCTCCAACCCCATGAACGTGCATGCGTTGGAGGTTTGAGGAGAGCACGAGGCTAAGCGGAAATACTAACAGTATTGGTGGGAATTTGCGCGCAGCGAACTACGGCACCACGGCCTAACGCGGGCGTCCAAGAGCCGTTGCGCTGTCTATCTCCATATCGATGCGCGCGGCCAATAGACGGGCTAAAGAGGCTTCCGCCCAAACAATAGTCCAAAGAGCCCCCCAATTGTCACGCCTGTCAGTACAATGAGGAGCCGTCGACGTGTTGCGGATGGCGATGCTGAAAGAGTATTTTGTGGCGCGATGGTGGCTTCCATTGCCTGCTACATGCGACTAGGCCTCGCCGTTTACGCACTGGCCCTTGCTCGCGTGTCTTGGTCTGACGTCCGCCCCTGAATCAAATCTTGAGCGCCCATGCAAATGCAGATGCAGATGTGCTCTGCTGCTCGCTGCTGCAGATGTTCCCTCGCACTTCACCGACAGGCTCTCACACGGCCACAGCATATGTTTAGATTTTCCGAGGATCAAAACAGGCCCTAGCCATGCCTGTTATGAGGTTACGGATCTAGAGCTGAATCGCGCTCATCCGCCTTCCCGTTCGTCCACGTAGACGTCGCTCACATTTGGATATCTCAGGTCTGCATGTTCTTCCAGGAACTCCATCCATCTCTTGAGAAATTTACTTCCCCTAGTAATTACCCGTCAGTTCATCAGCCAAACAGAACACAACAGCCGGCAATTCAAAATCACACAGCATCATGCAAGGAGCCTTATTCCACAGTACACTCACCAGCCAACCGTGTCCGAATCTCCAATCACGCATAGATGTCTTTTTGGCCGGGTCATGGCCACTGTTCGGGAAGGTCAGCAAATTTCTTTATATGCAGGTACGCTTTTGACAAGGCGCGTCGTCTCACCATTCAGACGTCGTTTCTCGCCAAGGAAGCCGACTTCGTGTTCCGCATTACTTCGCACCAAACTGACTATGACCGCTTCCTTTTCTCTGCCCTGGAATCCATCCACACTGCCTAATTCAATGCCTGGATAGGCCTCCTTAAGCAACTGAGATAGAATAGCCAGCTGTAATTACTTTGTTAGAATACCATCAATCATTAAGAAACCACTCATCTCGCTTCGTGCTAACTCAATGTGCAACACCTACCTGGGCGTTATAAGGCGTCACTACAGCAATATCCTCTGGTTTCAATCCAGCCCCAACCAGATTGCTAACATGGACCTTCACTAAAGCCGCCTCGAGTTCATTACTCTTGCTCTCCCCTAAACTCATGCCTTTGCCGACTGTTTTACCGATTTCTTCGTCCTCCGTCTTCTCCGGGAAATCGCCACCTTGAGTATCCCAGAAGACCAGGGGTTCTCGCGTGTCTTCCGTGTCCCGGATTTCATAGGGCAGATCCGTGAGTAGCCAGGTTTTAACCGCATCAGCGGCGACCAGTTTCGACTCATACAGTTCCTGCGATGGAAACGTCATGATCTTCTCATGCATTCGATACTGTGTCGTCAGCATACGTTTGATAGACGGGCCATGCATAGCTAGCAAGCGATCAAACAGCGTTGTTTCCAGCGTTATGCCTTTGACAACGCCTTTGGCGATATCCTTCTGACTTCTTTTTGCACCACCCTTGTCCATCGCAGCCTTTTCCCCACCTTTCTCCTCGGCGCTCTCCTTCACTTCCTTCTTATCCCTCATGTTCAAGCTCTTGATAGTAGGCGGCAGCTGCAAGTGATCCCCCGCCAACACCAACTTCCCTGCCTTAACCCACAGCAACGGGACCCAACATTGTGCCTCAAGCGCCTGACTCGCCTCATCCACAATCACGACATCGAACTCCTGGCCCTTGAGGTGGAACCCACCAGCTCCATGCAGCGTCGCCAGTACGACCCTGCTCCCCCTCACCAAACCCTCCACACAACCCCTCTCCCTTTCCCTAAACTCCTTCCTCAACTCCCTTAGCTCCCCATAAATCGCCCTCCTCTCCTTGCCGTTCCGCGTCTTGCGAATCGAGGCCTGCTTCGCATCCATCTCCTTCCTAACATCCTGCACGATCGCCGCCGCGTCGCTAGTGCGCGTCAGCACGTCGAGCGAGTGGTGCAGGACGGACGGCAGCAGGCGCGCTGGATGCCCGAGCCGGATCATCGGGACCTTATGCGGGGCGAGGCGTTCGACGATGTTGTCAACGGAGATGTTGCTAGGGCCACAGACCAGCAGCCTTTTTTTCTGCGCCAGAAGCTGCAGGATTAGCTCAATCAACGTGTGTGTTTTGCCCGTCCCCGGCGGGCCATGGATGAGTGCAACTTCACGAGACGCGAGGGCGAACTTGATGGCATCTTTTTGCGAGCTGTTGAGCATTGGATCTATCCAGGTAAGGTTATCCATGGAGGAGAGATCAGCAGGGACGGGGGCGGGGGTGGTGAGGCCGAAGAGGACGCGGATAAAGGGCGTGTAGTCGGATTCGTTGAAGGCATGGAGCTTCGACATCGTTTGGTTCATCCTAGAACCCGGGGAAGTCAGAAAGGATGGTTCTTCCAACCATCACGTGGACTCTCCAGATGGTATCGCATACCTCTTGTATGTGACATCATTCGCCAGCTTGATTCTAAGACACACATCAGCCATTGTGCATGCTCGACATTCCCACCCCCGACCCACATCCACAACTTCCCCCCGGGTAACTCCACCTCTTCTTTGTCCAACGCGACCTCCACCTTCTCCCTCCCAACTTTCAGCACGACGCCTTCAACCCCCTTCTTCGCCGCTCCCTCCTTCTCCCTCTTCTTTGCCGCCCCGGAAATCTGCTCCTGCACCGCTACGATATCCCCAACGCGTATACCATGCTCGGGTATATCTGCACCATCCTTGCCCTTTCCCACAACGGCGCTATCCAGACTCAGTTCTAAGACAGTTTTGCCACCCAACCCGGTGCGCTGGGATGTAGGTGTAAGGTTCAGGATCGCAAGCCCTGCGCGCGTGAGACCCGTGGGGGAGAAGGACGAAGCGAGGAGGGAAGTTTCGGCAGTTTCGGCGGCGAGTTCGGACGCGAGGAGAGAGAGTTGGGTGGTTGCGAAGCTCGGAATATCGAGAGGGCTAGGTTGGTGTGTCATTTTTTTGTTTTTGTGGGCGGTCGTGCATGCCCCGGGTGCGGTTATGCGTGGCTTATTTAGTGGTGGTGGAGGAGGGCTTGCGTGGAGGAGGGCTTGCGTAGAGATGAGGTGGGATGGTGGGGTGTTCCCTCTGCTCTGGAATCCCAGAAGCTACAGTAGCTCTAACACCAATAGCAAATTAATTTTGATGCAGACAGCTCCAAAGCTCTGCAAGTAATTCCCTACAGCTTTAGAAGCTACAGCATGGGAATATTGCAGCTCACAGGTCTCAATGGCTCCGTAACTCCGCTGCCTTCAATCACAAAAACGAAGAGAAGAACTCCGACTGCGACTCCGACAACGTGTGCCAAGCCCTCCCGGCCACCCCTGACCACCCCAGAGCGTCGTCCCTAGACCGCAACAGTAGCACAACGGCATCGGGCTTCCTCCCCTCCCCTCCCCAATCTCGAAATGCGCACTTCACGCGTTTCCCGCGACACCAGCAAAGTCCTCACCTCCCTCTTGTCGCGCCCAACCCACTCTCACCCGCCACAATCCTCCGCTGTCGCCTCAGGAAACGCGTCTGCGGCTCCGGATGTCGCGACGCTGCAGGCGGCGCCCGAGGTAGCTTCTGACTCGGAGCTCTCGTCTGTGCCCGAAGATCTGGACGAGGAGGATGGCACGCCTGCCAGGGAGATGAGCCGGAAGCGGAAAAGGGGCGAGAAGACGCCTGCGGCCGGCATCGCCAGACGAGGCAAAGCGACCACCACCGTCTCGCTCAAGCCCAAGAACCTGAAAGCCGCGCTGGAAGAGCAGGATATCAAGGCTGGCCCGGATGCGAGGCCCGCTCGCGGCAAGCCGAAGAAGGCGCGCCGGGCCCCGGCGAAGAAGATCGTGGGTGTGAATGGCAGTGTGAAGGTCGAGCCGCCGGCGAACTGGGAGGAGATCTATGCTCTCACGAAGCAGATGCGCGCGGCGCACGTCGCGCCCGTCGACACGATGGGCTGCGAAAGTTTGGCGGACGTGACGCGCCCGCCGCGCGATCAGCGGTTCCAGACGCTGGTGGCACTAATGCTGTCGTCGCAGACGAAGGACACGGTGACGGCGGTTGCTATGAAAAATCTGCAGGAGAATCTGCCTGGGGTATGTGTCAAGAGTTGTGTTAGTAGCTCTGTTGGTGGTCGTGGTGATTGACGAGAGTGCAGGGCTTTAATCTCGAATCGATCCTTGCGGTCGACCCGCCAGTTCTAAATGGGTTTATTGAGAAGGTCGGGTTCCATAATAATAAGACGAAGTATATCAAAGCGGCAGCGGAGATTTTACGGACGTCCTTCAATTCAGATATACCAGATACGATTGAGGGGTTGACGTCTCTCCCCGGTGTTGGTCCGAAGATGGCATACCTGTGCATGAGTGCGGCCTGGGGCAGGGACGAGGGCATCGGAGTTGATGTGCATGTGCATCGTATTACGAATTTGTGGGGATGGCACAAAACGAAGGTGCCGGAGGAAACGAGAGCGGCATTGGAGTCATGGTTACCCAGGGATCGATGGCACGATATTAACAATCTGTTAGTTGGCTTTGGGCAGACCATATGCCTGCCTGTTGGAAGGAAATGTGGAGAGTGCACGCTAGCTGAGAAGGGTATGTGTCCTTCTGCTGTTGTTGGCAAAGCAACAAAGGTAAAGAAAGAGAAAATGGTTGTTGTCAAGGAAGGGGATGATAGTGATGTGTTGGTGAAGGAAGAGGTAGATGTTGTTGAAGAGCACGAGATCAAAGCGGAAGATGTAGAGGATAAGATCCCCGATATAGAGGATCTGGGTCGATCTTCAAGTAGGAGATCACGTAGATTGATCCTGTAGGTTGACTTCACATCCCTTGTTTACCGCTCACTTGCAGTAAGCCATTTCCCATCTTGTTGGTTTCGGGAGAGCTACACACTCCTTAATTACACCAACTATAATGCAACAAGGGCAACTGACTAGATTATTGCCTAGTGGTACAGCTAGTAGGTCAAGCCAAATTATAAAAACATGTAAAGTGGCGTGTAATATAACTCAAAGTGTTCATGATCATGTCACGTTTCCCTATATAGTCAACTTCACCAACATAAGCTTTAGGCTTCACCCGTCCCCCATTCTAACACCAAAAATTCACCACCGCCCAACTGTGCAGACTCCTTACTTGCACTACTCCGCTACTTCCTCCTTTGAACCTCAACACTACTGCTCTCTGTCCATCAACACCCCTCGCCGACCTCATTTGCTTTAAAACTTAGTCGCTTGTCTCGTAAAGCTTGCAGCTCCAATTTCTTGTCTTTCATTATACTCTCTTCTCAACACCTATCGCAATGCCTAAAGCCACGGCCCGCAAAGGGCAACAATCCTCCAAGATGGCCTCCAAACCCAAACTCCGAAGGCAAGGTATAAGGCTTAAGAGCTTTCTCGTTGGCATGTTGACACTGCACTTCGCCTTGAGCGCCCTCAACATTGGCCTCAGCAATATCGTTCCTGTGCTAGCGTTATATGCTCCTTCAAGGCAGGTTGGATTAGCCACAAATTGCTTCACTCATCAGGAACATGGTCACACCATTCATTCCTACTTTCGCAACGATGGTATTTGCGAGCCCGCCGATGGCTACAAGAAGTGTCCTCGTACTGTGGACTCTACTCTCACCACACCCACCCTAGCACCCCAAAAAGCAATGCTCCTCAAGAAGGCGTTTCTTTTGAGACAATATTCGATAGATCTGGCCGACGATGTCTATTCAAAGGTCAAAACTGCAAGCAATACATGGAAAGCGTACACTATCAATCCTCCCAAGGTCAAGGCCACGGTCAAAGTTCATGAGGTTCTCTTCTCCCCACCATCACAACTGCAGAATTGGAAGGCCATGTTTGAAGGTATGCGGGACATGACCACGTCAAACCTGGTCTGGCTATCCCTTGCACCGTCAAATTTGTGTTCAAGGTGGTGGCCCGTGCTTAGCCAATCATATTGCTGGGATTACAGGCGGTCAGTATTCTGCCAGGAACACCAAACTTCGTCGCGTGCGACCTTTGTAAATAGATCAAAACTTTATACTTTAAATACTAACACTTATGGTACAAAACAGATTATCAAACGATGAGGACTTTGTTCCACCAACTTAGTATCCTAAATTACCCAAGGGAAAGAAGAAATTACGACCTCCTGACCCTAAACCTATCCCTCCATTCGACCCTCTTCCAATTCGTAATTACACCCAATATGGACGCCCAAATATACCAGAATAAATAGATAGGGGCGATCCTTACGCTATATTTAGGTTATTCTTTACCGATAAGCTTTTAGATTGGCTGGTAGAGCATATAAACCGTAATGCAGAGCTTAATCCAATACCAGAAGAGCGTCAACCTAAGAAGTCCCCTAGGGCGTGGAAGCCAACATCAAGGAAGGAGCTTCTTGCGTACTTGGCAGTGTAGATTTATATAGGGCTCCACAGCAAATTGGCTACAGAGGACTACTGGTATAAGGACTTAAGCAGTGGAACAATTTACATCATTTAGGATTACATTGGTTGCAGTCACTGGCATCAAATTAATCGCTACCTTTACTATATAACACCAAAGGAGGATAACAATAAGCCCTTCCACAATACTTTTTAACAGATAGAGGACCTCTCTAAGTACCTTTAGCTTTATTGCTAACAATTCTACCAGCTAGGAACTTACCTTGCTGTCAATAAGTTGATTAAACGTTTTACCGGTTACGCGACTAAGATTATAAATATACCTACTAAACCAACGCCTAAGGGATTTAAAATATGGATATTAGCTAATTAGGGCTACGTTCTTAACTAGCTCTTTCATTTAAAGGGTTCAGGAAAGGGCCCCTACAATTTAGATATATCCTTTATTAAAATAGATAAGTTTTTAAAGACTAAGGCTGTTATTCTTAACTTACTACTATAGGAAGATATTAACACTAAAACGCGTCTCTACCCACCTCATAAACATATCGTTTGGCTTAATAACCTATTTACCAGCGTTCGCTTGCTCCAACGTCTTCAAGCAGAAGAAATTGGCGCAGCAGGAACCATTCAGACAGTAAGGATAAAAAGGAAGGAGCAGGAAGGTAAAGACCACAATAGAGGCGATGCCAATTGCTAGCCAAAGGAGCAAATTAGCCCTACCCTTGTTAACCTTAAATTATACTATAACAACCAAATTAAATGGGGCAAGCTATATACAGAGGTCTCAAAGGACGGCTAGGTAATAGAGCTTACCTAAAAGGACGCTCAGGTAGTGTTATTTATAAGTACTATTAGCAACGGTAAGTTAATTAAATACTCGCGCTTAATACCATAGCACTTACATCATACATCACCAGTTTCTAATTCAACGACAAGGCTTTAACAACGGCCGGCTAGAACCTCCAGCGGCGCCTTATAAACTAGGAAGATGTTCGGCGACAATACTAGGGCCTAGCTAGAAATTCCAACGCTTATAAATCTCTACAATCACTATATAAAAGGTGTTAATACAGCTAATCAACTAAGGTCATATTATGTTACTTATAGGCGCTTTTAGAAGACTTAGCGACCTCTATTTAACTTCCTCCTTACTACAATCACCACCAATTACTTTAAACTCTCGTCGTTCGCTTACCCTAGTTGGCCACACAAAGTTGGCCATAAGGCGTTCCTCAAGAAGCTCGTTCATCATCTTTTTAAGTTATCTATTCGACTAACGACGCGGTCCTTACCTCCCTCAATTATATAAAAACCGGCGGTAGAACACGGATACAAGCCAGTTAAGATAAGCAGTAAGCTACTTACTTATTAGGAGTGTAAGCAGGCAGGCAGGACAACCCCAATTAAGTATAAGAGCCACCGGAAGCCTTTGGCGGAGTTATCAAATAATTCTGTATTAAGGTCATCAAATAGTAACAAGAGGGTAAGGAGAAAGCAGGCGCCAAGAACTCATTTTGGCTGCCAGCTTTGTCAAATACCTCTCTACAGGGCGGGTGACTATTGGGGGCTTCATATAGATCAACTGAACACCAAAGAATAAGCTTGTATGCGATAATATCTATATATTTGCAGCCTCGTTAATGGTGACGACGATTTTAGGTATTGTGCGCACGGGCCACCATCTTAAACACACTGACGGTGCAAGGGATACTTCGAGCTAGCTACTCCCTTCGCTCTTAGCTCGCTCCAAAACGTCCGCTTGGTTATCGACGTCGTCTGTTGCTTCATAGGACTCACAATCGGCTTTGGCGCTGGTATTATATTCTTAGGCAGAGCATTCCGCAATCCAGTGACGCAGCTACCTACCCCGTCACCCGTGAGAAGGGTGTACAGAGGGAAACTCACGAGAATAGGCAAAGCAATTCTCTCAACAGTATTACTCACGCGGCTTTGGGGATACCTAGCCAAGCGGGTTTTGAGTCCAGATAACGCCTTCGATCCTCTAGTCCACTTCTGCGCCATGGTCTATTGGGCTAGTGTTGGCATAAAAAAAACTCCTTTTACCGCGCTATGGCACGATATCGCTGACTTCTCCGCTACCTGCGCCAACGCCTTCCGTTACCTGCGCGTCTTCCGCACCGACCACCACGCGCACGCGCACTTTACGGAGTGGGCTGCCACCTAGGCTGATCATACCACTTGGTGCATTGTCATGGAGTTCTGCGAGAGCCTAGCAGACCCGAAAGCGGCTTTCCTTTTCCCGTTCGTCTACATGGGGCTCATTGAAGGCTGGTGGCCAGTCGAAGACAGCACCACCAGCAACGCTAACACCAAGGACAAGACAGCCTCTAAGACCGAGCCTCTAGACAGCCCTACGAAGAAAATTGCGAAGAAGCCTGTGACCACTTTGGTGCCAGAACACATCGTCCCGGAGGACTACGAGTCCAACCACCCACACGACGAGGTTTGGGATGCGGAGCTGCATGCACGCATAGCACAAGGCCAGATAACGGAAGAGCGAGCTGCGAAGTGTGCGCAAGGGGCGCAGGAGGTTCTGGCAGAGTCGGAGAGTGATGACGCTGATTGGGAGAAGGTTTCGAACTGATGAACTAAAATATAGATATCGAAATAAACGAACAAATCAAGGTGGATTTTATATTAACCCTAATTAGTAAAAGGAATGAGACCGCGAAGGGCGATTTACTTCCCTTTTAGAGGCCTCTAAATTCTAAAAAGCCCCAACTTTAACAAGATACAAAAAAGGTATAAAAGGTAATTTATTTCCTTCTTATTATAAAATACGTATTTTTAATAGACCTTTAAAAGTGTTAGAACTTATATAAGGATTAATTAAAGAGAATCTAGCGACTTATATAGGGAGGAGGGACCTACCCTATAGTACTCCTAAACTAGGCTATATTTAATATCTAATAAAAGTCCCTTACCTAGCTGCCTATACACAACATTAAAAATAAACTAATTAATTTAGTAGTGTTTTCCCTTTTTGTAAGCGTCTTTAGAAAACCTCTAACGTAATTTATAAGCTAGTGGACTATATAAGCAAGTAGGCCACCCTAAAAACTTACTAAAAAATCCAAAAATTGTTCTTTAATATTTTAAATTAGGCTCTCCTACCCATTTTAAGACCTCTATTAAAGTTTTAAAGTAATTTAATAAGTGGTTTTTAAAATATAATAATTAGGCTTAAATTTAAGAGCTAAAATTTAATATATTAATAATAGCTAAACTAATTACTTTAAAACTTTAATAGAGGTTCTAAAGTAAGTATAAGAGCCTAATTCTAAATTTTTATAATTTATTATTAAGCCGTTGTTAAAATATTAAAGAACAATTTTTGGATTTTTTGGTAAGTTTTTAGGGTAGCCTACTCACTTATATAGCCCAATAGCTTGTGGATTACGTTACAAACTACCCAACTTCTCCTACCAAAATGTCCACCGAAAAACCCAATAAGATATCTACGAATAGAATCGTCCGAAGCACTTTTACAAGGACAAGGTGGGGGAAGAGAGTCAAATAACACAGCAGAACAACTAATGGCGATCCAACCGACTAAACAGTGCGAATTACATTAAACCGTTTCCGAAGAAGTCACCAAAAAGCTCACTAAGAGTCTGAGACAATCCCCCTGTTTGGTACCATAACCAATTATACCTACCTGATTTCTGGTGTTCTGTATGTGTTGGGCTTTACTACTTAAGAAATCTAATTTTATTTTATACGAAATTACCAAGCTGTGCGTATACATAGGAACACGTGGCGTACTTATAAGTATATACCTATATAGCCCTAAAAAGAGCTTTATAGTTAATTATTTTGAACACCTCTATAATTATCTAAAAGCTTTAATATATATATATATTATTATTAACTCTTTAATTGATATCTAATATAGATCCTATTTAGGCCTATATAGGTTACTTTATATATATAGGGAAATTGTATATTTATAGAAAAAACCCTTAGTATACTGGGGGAAAGCCTTATAAACTGCCTTAGTAGAATAAGAAACCCTAATTTAACTACCCCTATATATAGCTAACGGCCCCTTAAGGCTACTTAGTAGCTACGTCTAGACCTCTATTAGATTTTAGGTCTTTATAGTTACTACTATATCCTTCTTATTACGGCACTGTTATAGACCTTAGTTAGGGGCTCGTCTTGGGGCTTGGCGTTATATATATAGATGTGTCCTTTCCTCGACCTTCTTCTAGTCCTTGTCTTAGAATTCTAGTTACCTGGCTACTAATAGATTCTATTCTGTTAACTAAGCCTTTACACTTCTTTTAGCTTATTTAGAGCTAGGGTTTACTATGTTCTAGTTAAGCCTTACTATTAACTACTATTATTAGAATTTTTTTAGGTACGTTGTTGTAGTTAAAACTGAGGGTCTGTATAAGGTAAGATATAGATAGGGAAGAAAGTAAGAAATAGAAGGGAAAGGGGTATATATCGTTACTTGGTTACTAGGTTAAATAGGGGCCGTGCTATTGTTAGATAATCTGTATTCTCTAAGGCATGGGACACGTGCACGAGTCACGTGCACGGGGCACGTGTATTGTAAATCTCTTCATAGAGCCCTAGGGGCCCTAGGTCAAGAAAAACAAGATCATTAATTAATTAACCCATTTAATCAATGAACCCCTCTATCTAAATTTCGTGACAGTTATAAGCCCGGTCCGCCAACTTAAGAAGCTATTCAGCTATTACTTAATCGTTTAAAAGAAATTCTACTATTATTATTAGACTCTAACACCTTATCGTTAAGACGCAGACTCTAACAGAAATCCTACCTTAATTGTTATAAGACGAGTCTTTGATAAGATTCTATAAGATTCCACGAGATTCTATATCGGGAAAATATAGTACCCTACCAATGGCCTTAATGGTTGGTGGTTGACGCAATTGGCGCGCAGTTAAGGGCATTTGGCAACTCGACTGACTAGCCTATGTTGTATTTTTTTGACACGTAGCCTGCGCGCAGCCTGCGCGTAACCTGCGCGCAACCTGCTAGCAATCTGCGCATTTAGCAACCATAATTATATTTACCTCTTTTAAATAAATAAAAGCTACTTTAAGGCTATTTATAAGGCTAGCAAAATAAATATTATTATTTTAGATAATTTAATATAATATAGCGATGGTTCTCTTCTACC
>Ga0307507_10004707_pt1 | contig 23636 bp, 5 predicted proteins | sample 7_EM_MG_FD_207223 | JGI IMG/M metagenome (GOLD analysis project Ga0307507, IMG submission 207223) | Populus trichocarpa ectomycorrhiza microbial communities from riparian zone in the Pacific Northwest, United States - 7_EM | ecosystem: Host-associated > Plants > Roots > Unclassified | place...
AATAGCGTATATAGTAATGGTTAATAAGAGATAATATATAGGGGATAGTTAAGACACGGAACATAAAGTATGCGGCAATTAATTAGCAAGGCCTAGCTAGGACATAGTAAACCCTAGTTTGGATAAGCTAAGGAAGGAAGTAGTAGTTCCTAAGGAGTTTAAATATTTAAGGAGACAGGACGTAGCTGTAGGCCTATAGGGCCGCTGCTATAGACGGACATAGTAAAGCAGGGTTTTTTTTATCCTACTAAGGTGGCTTATAGGGGTTTTCTGTCCCCTATATTAATAAGGGTTTTCTTCCTATTAATTTATAAGTTTCCCTTATATATTGAGTAGTCTGCGTGGACCTAGATAGAATCTATATCAGATATTAATTAAAGAACTTACTACTACTATATATCTTTAAAAAAAATAGTAAAACTAGTATAAGAAAGAATAAAAAGATACTATAATGCTAAGAGATCTAAGGGACCAGATCTTAAGAAGGGGGATAAAGTGTGGCTACTATATAAATTTTTTAAAAGTTAATAACTAAGTAAAAAGTTAGACCATATTAGACTAGAACCATTTATAGTTAAGGCAAAAATCTTAAAAGTTACGTATAGACTTAACTTACTAGAAAAGATAAAGATCTACTTTATATAGTATATTATAATACTAGAGCCAGTATACGGGAATATTAAGTTACTAGTTTATAAGGCGGATATATATAAAGGCTAAGAGAAAGATAAATAGGAAGTTTTAAGAATTATTAATTATAAGGACATTAACAATAAAATATAATATAAGGTTTAGTGGATAGGCTATAATAAGACTACTTAGAAGCTACTAGACAACCTATAAAACGCGATAAAAAAAGGTATAGAAGTATTAGAAGAAATTAGATCAGGCAGCATTAATAAAGAATAAGTTACCTAAGGGGGACCTAAGAGAAGCAACTACTATATTACTTAGAGTTATTTCCACCTCTAATAGAAACGAATTCTTTTTTTTAATCTTCTTTTATTTTATAAAGACCCTATTTAGTAAGGCAAAGTTCCTTTAAATAAACCTTCTTATGAACCTTTTTAAGACAGACTAACTGAGCAAAGGCGTTTATTTAATCCTTTAAAGCCTTTTATTTATAAATAGAGACAGTAAAACAAAAAGAGGCAGCTTCTAATTCCGCTATATAGGCACAGCGCAGTTCTTTAAGGGTAGCGGACAGCTCGCTATTAAGCTTCTTAGTAGCGGATTAAATTTAAGACCCTATAATAAGTTTAGCAAGGCATTAGACACCTATAGAAAATAACAAGACGTATATATTTAGCATTAGAGATAGATCAAACATCGTAGAACAATTGTATATTTAATTTTATACACTTAGCATAGAAAAAAGGTTAGCAACTAGATAGAGCCATAATTACAATATATACTAACTTCTTCTCTAAACAATAAGAATAAAAGGGCATAATTTCACCCAGTGAAAGAATTATTAAAATTACGCGTATATAATAATTAGACGTACAGGATCTAATAAGAGATATTAAAAATAAGAAAGGTCACCAAATTAAAGATAGGAATGCTATACCTCTAATAGACAACTTAGAGATATAAGATATCTTTAAGGATAAAGATAAAAAGAAGGGGGATGATGTTACAGACCTTATATTAGCAGTAGTACGGCTACTAAAAAGGAATATAAGCGGACTAGTAATAAAAGCGCGGAAGGTATAAGGGGACTTTAATAGACAGGGGGCTATAAGGCATGATTATAGAATAGGATAAATTAGTAAGAGAGACAAATTCTTAAGGAGGTAAGGCCTTTAGAATTGTAGAGGCTATATACTACGGGCATATACCTCTAGCACATAACCGGCGACTAACTAAGGGGCGTCTAAAGGTTGTCTTAAGAACAACCTAAAATAACCGCAATAATATCCCTTATATTGCCCCCCCCCCTTTTTACGGTCAGCCCCTAATCGCCATTACTTTGCAGTAAGGAGATTATAAGGGCTTATCCTGGAAGGGGTTTAAAGAGATATTAGAGAGATATTGTTATACTACTATATATTATCTATCTATCTAACCCCTACTTTAAACTCCTAAAAAACCATGATAAGGAAAAAATATAATTAAAGAAAAGACGTAAGGATTGCTAGAAAACCTATTAGAGGCCTACTAGAAGTATACTAGTAACTACATAGGTTAATACAGAGATTTTTATACAACTCTATTTCCAAGCCTTTATACTAGTCTATAATTAATTACAGATATTATAGGTAATTTAGTATTCTAGTATAGTTCTATAAAACCTTTTAATATAGAATTTAACATATAGAACCTTAGCTTGCCGTCGTCTTTAACTGTTAAGATATTAATCTATAATCCTTTCTTATTCTTATAGTCTTATACTATATTTTAGTATAGCTCTACTGCCTAGTAAATAGGAGGCACACTTTATAATAGCGCCTCTAGCTATTATACGGTTATTAAGAACGTCTATAACATTATTCTTTTATACTATAATATCGTTTAGGTATAATTTAACCTATATACGTCTGTAATTGACGTCTTAATTACCTCCCCTGGCCATATAATCAGTTTTTCTTATAAGGAAGTAATAGCTAAATAGCGCATACGCGTGTTTCCTTCCTTTTAAATTGTACTATTATAATGGAGTTATATTAGCAAGGTTGCGGCTATTTACTAAAAGAATATTAGAAGGTAAAGTATAGAGATATCTTGCGTACTAAGCTGCTCCTTTTCCTTAACACCTTACTTTCCATTATTAACCTTTGTCCAATTTTAGACGTATCTTTAATATATTATTAAGATTTTCTTCTTTTCCATTATTAGTTTAATATACCTCTTTGTTCTCCTACTAACTACTCTTTTAAGCCAATTCTATAGCGTATTCTAGCCCTACTACTATATATAGAACCTTGACCTCCGCTAACCTATAATTAGTACTCGTCCTACCTAAATAATTTTACCTATACATCCTTAAAAGACCAAAAGTCTAATAAGAAGATTCTAGATACTTATAATAAGACCCACTATATAAGGTCCAATACCTTTAGACCTTATAATTAATATATACATACTAAAAGCGGTAGTTATATTAAGGTAAGCTTTCCTATCCTTAATAGGTTTCCATTACTAACTTTAAGCTTTAATATAGCCTAGGCCTAAGTAGCGACGATCCTTTAATACTTTTAACTACTATATTGCCTAGGCTCTCTCTTATTCTAGCGCTAATACTAAACGTCTAGGTCGAATTTAAGACTATACTATAGCCATTTATACCACCTATAATTCCTAGCAAGCTAGCTAATAACGCCTAATAAGGGAGTAAGGTTAGTATACTAAGGATAGGGTAAAGGATAGGGGTAATAAGAAGAAGGTTATTGTCTACTATAAAAAGGAGTTTACGTATATGCGTTAAGTTTTAAAAGAGTACAGTATAATGCGGTATTAGGTAGGTTATCCTTTAGGTACCTAGCGGATAGGTAACTAACAATTACTATAGCAAGGTCTTAGTGGTTCTAGTCTATACTAGCTAGCTAACGTCTCTATTTATTCTAGGCTTAAGCGTATCTTTATTAATTATAAGCTTACGCCTTAAGAACTTCGTTAGTACTAGTTTGGGCCTAATATTAGTATTAAGCGTTTAAGAATCTCTACTCCATCTACACCTTATCGGCCTACCCCTATTTTTATACCTACCTATACTCCTACTAAAGAATCTGGATCTCATTCTCGTTAGCCATCACTTAGTAGGCCAATAGATACTAATCCTACACCTAGGAATAAGGCATAGTAGCTTTTAATTTGGGTATTTGGGATTGATTTTTATATATAGTAGCAATTAGGAAGGCCTTATAAGGCATTTAGGAAGGTATAGAAACACTATTCCTAATATAGACTAATAAATAAAAATATAGTTCTAGTAAAATACCCTATTAATTCTATGCTATATATATAAAAAGGCTAAGGACCTATTCTACCTTAGGCTGTAGCCCTAATTAATCCTTATAGTTTCCGGAGCCTATTTATTCTATATCTAATTTAACCTATTTCTTACTTTTTAGGGCCTCTAGCCATCAGGAATTTTTTTTAGGCGTGTTGTTGCAGTTCGCGGCAACTTGCCGCAAACTATACGATCGCGGCAGTAGTATAGGGTACCTCCCCCCTGCGTGCACGGTACCACTCAATGCACAGGTTTTCCTTACCAAAATTTAGTCAAATATACCTTTACCACCTATAACTTAACAACCGTTTAATAGAATTTTATAAAAATTCAAATATGGCTTATTAAATACTATATTTATAATTTTGTATAAAAACAATATTTTAAATATTTAAATATTTATACTAAAAATAAAGCTAAAAAAGTACCTTTTTAAGATAAATTAAAATTATTAATAATAATATTAGTAGGTCTATTATATAGCCGTATTGTATATAAATATATACCTATTATACAAATAAAGCTTTTTAATATCTATTGAGTTTAATAGTTATATTTTTATATAAATTGTAATAAAATTTAATAAAAATTATATTTATATATTTATATTAATAAAGATTTATTGCTTAACGTCTAATATAGATCCTATACGGCCTACGCAGACTACTCCATATATAGGGGAAACTTATAAATTTACAGGAAGAAAACCCCTATAAGCAACCCCAGTAGGATAAAAAAAACTCTAATTTGCTATATCCGTATATAGTAGCGGCCCTACGGGCCTACGGCTACTTCCTATACCGCCCTCCTTAGATATTTAAACTTCTTAAGAACTACTGCTTCCTTCCTTAGCTTATCCAAAGCTAGGGTTTACTACATCCTAGCTAGGCCTTGCCAATTAATTGCCGTATGCTTTATGTTCCATATCTTAACCATCCCCTGTATGCTATCTCCTATAGACTATTACCATATACGTTTTACCTCCCCCCCCCCTCTAGAGTCATTAAAGGCGTAAAGGGAATTTATCTGTTTTAGCTACTATAATACTAACAGCGGGATATATTATACTGGGTATCTTTTGTGCCTAGGCCCTAGCTAGGCCCTTTCTAAGGGTTACTACTCCTTAAAAGGAGATAAGGAAAACCGTAAATCGCAATCCAGGCTGCTAGGTATTTAGTAGTTAACGGCAAGTAACCGCATACTCCGTAGGCGATCGCCCTAAGGGTTAAGAGGGGCCGTATATTTACTTATTTGTTTACTTATTTACGTTTACCTATTTATTAATATAAGATTACTAATGCTTTTAATTGGGGGTCAGGGGATGTTATCAAATGCTGTGCATCTATGTTAGATTGTATAGGTGCCCTAGATAGGAGAACAGTGTAGTAATTATTATACTGTAGAGGGCCAACAGTAGTGGTTTTTAAGATCTCACCATTTAAAAATTTTTCATCACCGCCCTTAACGCCTACAACCACCACCAGGTCCTGTCCGCACGCTATGCGACGTCTCTGCGTTGGCTCTGGATTTGAACTTTAAAGACTAGGTTTGTAGCTATCACTATATACAGGTACAGAGTCCGATTTCGACGGCCTATATATTTATATTATAAATAAAGTTTTAATATTATAATTTAAAGTTTTAATATATTTTTGAATAGCTAAAATTAGTTTTTAAAAATATAATATGGTCCATTATTATATTTAATGGAATATTTCAAAAAATTTACTATATAGAAAAATAGGGTTTTTTAGTTTATACTATAATATATAATATTTTATTATTTTTACATCATAAAAGGCTTAAGTTACTATATAATAAACTATATTTTAATTTTTGTATTAATAGCTATTATAATTGTTTAGTTATAAGTATTTAAAAGATATTATATTTTGGTATATTTTAATACTGTATATAAGCTAGCTACGTATATAAACTAATTAGTCTTTTATTATATTTTTTATTATAAAATAATAATTTTAGTATTTAATAAGCCATATTTAAATATTTATAAAATTCTATTAAAAGGTTATTAAATTATAGGTGGTACAAAAAGGTGTATTTAAGCAAATTTTGGTAAGGAAAACTGTGCATTAAGTAGGACCGGGCACGCAATTAGGAGGTACCCTATGGTGGTTACAGTCGCTTCAGAAAAGGATAGGTTTATATTAGAAACCATGATCTAGTACAGAAATTTGCCAAATCCTTGCCTATTTAAACCACTTTTCTATACCCATATATGCCACTACCTATCCTCCATACCAATACATCGCCATTACCTATTTTTTAAAGCTATTTAAAGCCTATATTTTTTCCTATTGCAGTTAGCGCTATGGTATATAGGAGGAAAGCCAAAGCACCTAAAAATACTATAAAGAATACTTCTAAAGCGCCTTAAGAAGTAGACCTTACTGCCAAACCTATACCGCCTATATTAATACCTCCTACTGCTATAGAACAGTCTAAAGGCCCTTAAACCTTTTTTTTAAATCTGGCCGTGTACGCTAAGAGTATAACGCTATTTACTAACGTTTTACCTATCTTATTTGGAGTCTTTAAATTCCAGGAGTTTGTTACCGAAGATATGTATTAAGCCAGTAAATATTATGGCCTTTATTCCACATATAGGCTTATTAATTATATAGTAGACTGCTTAGAAGACTTTAGAATGGATTAGTGATGTTATAATACTATAGCAGAGGCCTTACTTAACGTCTTAATTAGCAAGTACTCCATATAGATGTATTACAAAAGACCAGACCTTATCCTTTTTATACTACCTCTTAATTCCTGTCCATAAGAAATGGCCTTTTGCCCTTTTATTAAACCCTTATTACTCTACCGCGTGGCTTAAAAAGGTACTAAAGTTATTTTATAGTTTAGCTTTAAATCGATAAGCACGCAGCTATTGCTTTAAGTTATAAAAAGAAGCTTTAATTGGATTAAAATTAGGTAAGTAAAAAGGAAGATATTTACGCCTAATACTAGCAGTATTTTAGAGGCGTTAAACTTCCTAGGTTTAAGTAAGTAATAGTATTAAACACCTATCCTTTATAGACACCACATACCTTATTATAATAGATTAATATATTATCTATTACTAGAACTAAACAAGGCTGTAAATAAGGCTGCATATAAGTAAGAACCTCATTCTTTATCCACTTAATAAATATTGGCCCGTTAATAGCGCCCTAGTATATTAACCAGCTAGGTATATAGCCCTAATAGGTATACGCTAGCAGTAAGCTCTATCTTTTAGATCTCTTTAATTCCAATATTCCTTTAGCAGGCTTATTAATTGGCGCCTATTTATATTTTCTATCTATTATCTTCTTATTGCAAGCTGATTTATTAATAAAGATAAACTAACTGCGTCTATAGCTATAGATTTAAATAATCCAGTCGTCCCTTAGGCCTAGGTTACGCTGTTACGCAATTATCCTTATAACCTTTCTATTCTATTTTCTTCGCTTTAATCCAGCCAACAGTGTGCTTTGTACTACTATTATATTATATCTATTATACAAAAACTAGAGCATCTCTTTAAAATAGGCGTCTGGGCTATATAAGAGGTATTTAAGGAGGCCCTGATTAGTACGCTTTTATTAGTAAAATTAACATTAATATTACTACCTAACGTTATACATTTAGAGCTTTATCTGTAAGTAGTAGTGGCCTACTATTCCCCCTAATCGGTGGATTAATCTAGCCATACCTCTTTAAATTCGCCCTCTAGCGTTAAAGAGTATATTAAGGAATATAGGTCTTAATTTTTATATAGATATTATCGTAGTTAAGGTTAATCAGAGCTTATATAATTGACTTCTATTCGGTCAACTAGGCGGGCTTGCCCATGGCTTTAAAAAATAGGCGACGGCGATATGTTGGTATGGAGGATGGGTGGTGGCATGTATGGGTATAGAAAAGTGGTTTAAACAGGTAAGGATTTGGCAAATTTCTGTACTAGATTATGGTTTCTGACATAAACCTGTCCTTTTCTAAAGCGACTGTAGCGATTCGCACAAACCGTACGTTTTGTAGCAAACCTGCAGCATTCGTAAGCAAAACGCAGTAAAATACCTAAACACTAAACTAGCACCAGCACCTTAATATTAAATTATACAAATCGTGCGAATTATACAAATTGTATAAATTATATAATTTTTTGGAGCTCTTGCTGCACCTGGCCCAAAAAGACCAAACCAACTAAAAGAACCCTAAAAAACACCCTAATAATCCCCTAAGATGCATGCATCACAGGGGAGGCACAGGTGGAACAACGGTGGTACGTAGTCGCGCGCGACCGCCAGACCCATACCTAATAATGGCCCCCCATAACAACAACAAGGACGGGCGAATACCACACTAGAAAGTGGAAATACCCTAATTAAGAAGGCATCTGATAAAATATAAAGCCTATTGGACACGTCTAATATCCAGAACTGTGGGGAAGCATTTATTAGCTATTACGAACTAATACAGCTAGTAGAATGGCTCTAGTTTAGTAAACCTTAGGCGCCCCTCTAGTAAACCCTTAATTAAATCCTTTAACAGCTAAACAAAATTAAAGATAAATAAAACCCCCCCTAATAGGCAAACTGTACCTGGGCCGCTGTAGCTGCGCTCCTATAGTATAGGGAACCTACCCCCCTAAAGACAATAACTGGGTATATAATTACAATATAATTAAATATAGAAAAGGCAGAGGAACTTAGGGGATAATTAAAAACAGAAGTTCTTATAGAGATTCGCAAGGAGGTCTACAACGCTATTATAGTCTAACACTTTAGGAGTGGAGACATTAGAGTCACCCTAAAGGACTAATAGGTAAAGGAACGGGCCATAAGGGCAGGGGACAGGCTAGGAGAGCGTATTGGCATAAAAGTACTTTATAAAGATTACCCAGTTAAAGTCCTATCAGTTTCTATAAGCCTTAGGGTAGAAAGGGGACACTAGGCGGACAATATAGCAACTATATAGAAGATAGTAAAACAAATAAAACGCCTTATACTAGGACTTGTAATTACCCGGATCTAATAGCTTTAATAGGAAAATATAAACTAAGCATATAGTGAGAACAATAAGAGGATATAAGGGGCGCTAGAGACTCGCTAGGGAAATAATAGACAAACGTATAGCTCCCTTATTATCAGCATATATACACCAGGAATGTAAAAACTCTTTATCTAAAAAGGAATAATTATAAATGGCCTTATATACAACACAAGGCTCTACAACCACAGACTACGCCTAGAATAATGTTATTGCTGTATATAATAGGGACACACCTCATCCACATACGCAGCATAGGTGTGCTGTGGCTACTATATAGGCCCCTATAATACAAGACAATGTACAAATTAAGACCAAATAAAATGCGTGAACTGTTACCGAAGCATATATAAGGCGTGGGAGAGAGAAGACTGTATTAAATATAGGAGATAGAAGGAAAGGGCTTAACAGCTATAGGAACAACTACACGCTAGGTTATATAAATAGAAATAACAGGTAATAAGCTAGGGGGACATAGGTGTCTTTCTAGCGTTTCCTACCTTTAATACTAGGGGGCTAAGCTAGCTATCCTAAGCCTTAACGGGCCAAAAGTGACGCCGCGTAACATCACTAGACCAAATAGGGATATAAGGGATATATAGGATACAAGGGAGAGAACGCCTAGTAGGAAGACCCCCATAGATGGCTATAGCAAGTTTAAGGCCGGGACAATTAAGAATTAGATTTAATGCGGTAAATATAATATATATAGCTGGCTTATAAGGGGCATATAGCCAACCGGCAAGAACGGGGGAAGAACCAGAGGCAATAATAGACTTAGATTTAGAAAGGCTAGTAGGAACATAAGACATAGAAATAGAAAGCTCCATATAAAATAAGTAGTGGCTAGGGAGCAAATACAGAAAACAGAAGTTCTAAATATTTTAGAGAAAGTGGAAACAGAAGAAGTAAGAAGCGAAGGAGAGGCGAAGGACCCCCACTAGGGGTCTACCACTTGACCATTATATAGTATAACTGCGGCAATACGAACCACCGTCTAGTAAGGCCCCTACTAGACAGTCTAGGCCTAGAGAAACACCATATTCTTGCTATATAAGAGCCGTATTATAATACCTATATATAATTAACATACTGCCCCCAAGGATTCCAGCTCCTATATAAACCAAAAGCAGCCACACGCGTATGCTTTATAATCAGTAAAAATATCAGCCTTGCCTTATGGTCATGGCAGGCAGTTAACCCAGATATTACAATTATAACTATCCAGACATATAGGGGACTAGTATAAATTATTAATGTCTATAACCCTAGGGTTAAAGGGGTAGCATAGACAGAGAACATTATATCTATAATAAGCTTACTAGAAACTAAACACGCAGAGTTTATCCTACTAGGAGACATAAACCTCTACCACCCACAGTAGGGGGGCATCTATATTGCTACTAATTAATAGGTAGAGTGCCTACTAAGAGCTATAGACAATAGGGGCCTTAAGCTAGCTACCCCCTTAGGTGCAATTATATAGCAATAGGGCACTGCTAAAAGTACAATTGACCTTATAATTATGGACGAAAACCTATACTAGAGACCTAAAAGGTGCTCCCCTAAAGAAGAATGGGCACTTACCTTAGACTATATCCCTATTTAGATATAACTAGATCTGGACATTAAGGCGCAACTAAATAGCAAAAGATACGCAATAAGGAAGCTTAACATAGATAGCTTCCTTAATATAATTAAATAACAACTCTAAGACCTAGAAGAAATCCACCCAATACCAAACAAGCGAGGCTCATTGGCTACCCCCAAGGAAATTAATTAAAGACTAGAAAGAATCCAGGCAGTAATTAAAAGCGGGCTAAAAGAGCACTGCCCAGTTTCAAAACTAGGCCCCTATACGCGACACGCATAGTCTACACAGTGCGCGGCCCTTATAGCCGGCCAATAATAAGCAAGGAGGAAATATATAAGCAACCATAATTCTAAGGACGAGAGATAATATAAAGACACAAGAAACCAGCTAAAGAATACCCTAAGAAAAGAAGTAAGGAATAACTAGAGACGGTTTATAAATAAATACACTACTAACCCGAGTCTCCCCTATAATAAGGGCCTTTAGACCATAGTAAAATAGGTAAAGAAAAAGGCGGGACGCCTAGTAGAAGATCCACACCTACTACCTCTATAAAGAGCAGGCGAACTATAGGCTATAAGCAACAATAATAAGAAGGCAAAGATCCTTATAGAAATATTTTTCCCTTAACTAGCTCCAGTAGACCTTAGCGATATTACTAGTAAAACACCAGTAACTCGCCTAAGGGTTAACAGCGATATAATAACTAAAGAAATGGCCAGAATTATTAGCCGCCTCTTAAATAATATAGCACTAGGACCAGATAGGATCCTAAACAAAGCCTTAAAGACCTATAGACCACTTATAGCACCTTGGCTTGTAGACATAGCCAGAGTATGCTTTGTAATAGGCTACTACCCATAACTCAGAAGATCTATAATGATAGTTATCTTATAAAAAGAAGGTAAAGCAGACTACTTAATCCTAGGAAGCTACTGCCCTATTGCCTTAGAAAATACCCTAAGCAAGATCTTAGAAAAGGTTATAGCGGACCACATAGTAGATATAGTAGAGGAACACGCCCTACTACTATAAAGCCAAATAGGGGCAAGAAAGAATCGCTTAACGCTATTAGCACTTATACTACTCACTGCTATCATTAAAACTGTATGGGCTATATAAAAGAACTTTATAGTATTAATACTTAGCCTAGATATTAGCGGCGCCTACAACAATATACCCTATAAGCATCTCCTATATATCCTTAGGGCAAAGGGCTTCCTAGAATGGATTATTTAATTTATTTAAGGATTTACAGGCCAGAAAGAAACATTACTAGTCTTTAGCAGATACCAGAGCCCCCCTATTATAGTTATAATAGGAATACCATAAGGATTACCTCTATTGCCTATACTCTTTCTCTTCTTTATAAGCAACCTACTTAACACTTTCAAGGAAGGGGCAACTTAGGGGATAGGCTTTATTAATAACACAAACCTAATTATATATGGGCTAATAGCCGCAGAGAACTATAGGATACTAGAGAAAGCCCACAACACCTATATAGAATAGGCAAGACGACATAGAGTCTAATTCTTACTAGAGAAATACTAGCTAATCTATTTTATAAGAAAATGTAACTAATCTACAGATCTTTAGTATATAATCCACATCTAAGGCTTTAGGGGTTAACCGGTTTAAGGCCTAAGGGTATTAGGAGTATAGGTAGATAGCAAGCTCTGGTAGAGCGTATATGCGGCACAAGCGGCCCGTAAGGGCTAAGCACAGTATATTACTATATTTAGGATCGTTAATTCTACATAGGGTCCATGCTTCTAGAGGTCACGCCTACTATATATAGCAGTTGTCCGGCCAACCATAACATATAGATCTAGCATTTAGGCCACTAGAGAAACCAAGAAAGGCCCCCCTAAATCACTCCTTAAACCACTCTAAAAGGTCTAAACAGCCTGCCTTAGGAGTATAATAGGCGGGTATAAGCGAACGGCTATAGCACTACTTAAGAAGGAAGCTAATATTCCCCCCCTATAACTATATATTAAAGCTAATGCAATATAAAGGGTGTAAAAGGAACGCAACTCTAATGTCATAAAGTATATTAAGACATGCCTAAACAAACTATAGAGGGACCCTAGGGTATCCTATAGGAGAAGGAACCAACAACCCTAAAGTAGGGAAGATATATTAGGAAAACAGGTGGAGAAAGTAGAAGAAGAATAGTGCGGCGCTAGGGCCTAGGTCTATATAGAGGAGGAAGGGAAACGCGTAAGAGGCCAGTAAAGATAATAATAAGGGAAAGAAAGGAGCCAAAGTAGAGCATAAAAGAGTACTGGAAAACCATCTACCGCAATATAATACTGGTTAGACCAACACTAGAGAGATAAATAGGAGTTAAAGGTATAGAGGCAGACTTAGGCAAGGGGAACCTAAGCCGTAGCATAGGTAATGCTATGGGGGGTAAATACCTAAGGGCTCTAAGAGGGCCTAACAAAGGCAGAAAATACAATAGCAACACTCTTAAGGACAGAAATAATAGGACTAAAAGATTAGCTTTACTGGGTGGGTATTCTAATAGGTAGCCTAAGGTGCGAATATAGCTAGCTAAGACAGACACTAAAACACGTAATACTGTTATGCCCCTTACACACCAGCCAAGAAGTAATACTCTCAGCAGCTGGCACAGAAAACTATAATACACTGCTCTTAATATAGAAAGGCCTTAAGGCGGCTACCCGGTGGCTTATTAGCTAAAATATACTAGACCAGTTCTAGGTTGCAAAGGAAATAGCAATAGAAGGCAAAGGGGCGAGTAATAGGCGCCCCCTAATAACTCTACAGGAGTAGAGTATAGTATATAATACTAGCGCGTCCGTAGGTTTGTTACGGCAGCAGTAGTTCCCAAGAAGGTCAAAAAGTAAGGTAGTAGAGCACCACTGGTGACTTATAGGCGACTTATAAGCAAGCCCCAAAAGGCGGGGAGACAGATTATAGGGTTTTCTTAAATAGAGTTTTCTCCCTATATATATATAAGGAGTAGTCCGCATAGGCCTAACAGGGATCCAAATCGGACATTAAGTAATGAATAATAATAATAATATAAATTGTATAAATTGTAACGTATACCACGAGCGACTTGTCTATACAGGTAGTCCCTACCAAAAATTAGAAAACTTACACCTTAATATCTTAACAACCACTTAATAATAATTTTTAATAATTTAGATTTAGACTTTTATATATGCTTTATAGCTTCTGTTCAAGTTATATAGTAAATAGTTTAGTAGTTTTTAAAATATTAGGATTTAGGGCCAAAATAAGGCCAAAATACTATATATCGCTATATCTTAAAAACCACCAAACTATTTACTATATAACTTGAATAGAAGCTATAGAGTGTATATAAAAGTCTAAATCAAAATTATTAAAAATTATTATTAAGTGGTTGTTAAGATATTAAGGTGTGAGTTTTCTGATTTTTAGTAGGGTTTAAGGTAGACGGGTCACCCATATAGACAGGTCGCCCATAGTATACATTATAATTATATAGATTATATAAATTGTGTAAATTATATAAATTATATAAATTATATCACAGATTGAGGTAGTTTTAATATATTTATATTAAAACCATATAAAATAGCTGATAAAGCTATTATACTAAATTATAATAATCTGTTAACTATGTACTAATTTCCAAACTAGGCCTAGTGCCTGCCTACCTACCTGCCTGCCTGCCTGCCTGCCTACTTACCTACCTACCTACCTGTCTACCTGCCTACCTACCTATACCTACCTACCTATACCTACCTGTCTATGCCTACCTGTCTATACCTACCTATTTATGCCTACCTGTTTGTGCCTACCTGTCTATACTACCTTTAAATGGTAGTCGTCCGGGGTGCCTCCCTAGGAGGCCTTAATTCGATTCAATTTGGTAACGGACTAATAATAAGGCTCCGGTTTGATTTGATCAATCGATTAAATCGTTTAGTGTTCGCTAGCTGGGTCGTTCAAACGGTTGGCGGTCGTCTATCTCTGGTGACGGTCGTCTAGGTCTAGCGACGGTCGTCTAGCTCTGGCGACGGTTGTCTGGCTCTGGCGACGGTTGTCTAGCTCTGGCGACGGTCGTCTGGCTCTGGCGACGGTCGTCTGCTAGCTGCCGTTCTGGTGCCTCCCTAGGTAGGGAGGATGAAGGAAGGAAGGGTAAAAAATAAGGTGGCTACCTAGGTGTATATAGGGGGGATACTTGGCAGAGGCACGTATAGAGGCTATCGGGAATATAGCGGGGACCTAATACAGAGCTTCGCGTAGAGCCTTATGCGGAGCCTCTATACGTAGAGCTTCGTGTAGAGCTTCGTGTAGAGCTTCATGTAGAGCTTTGTGCAGAGCCTGCAGAGCTTTATACAAAGCTTTGTGCAGAGCTTTGTAGTAGATTATAGTAACTAAAGTTATTAGTATAATATAGTTATAGCATTATATATATATATTTAGGTATATTATTACAGCTAAAAATTAGGGTCTGCTTAACTTGCGTAAGTTGCGGTTTTAGTAATTTGCAGCAATTTGTAGTGATTTGCTGCAAATACATAGATAGGGTAGGCGGGTGCACAAGTAGCCTGTGTGTTTATAGCAAATTGCCACAAGTCGCCGCAAATCGCTAAAATCGCGACAATTTTCGGCTGCCCAAAAAAATAATTCCTGATGCTTATAGCCTGCCATAAGCTTTCTTTATAGGTTATAATAACACTATAGTATTAAAGCGCTTTTTACAATTTATAAATTGCGGACCTTAGTCCCAATATTCTTTTAAAATATCTTTATAATAATTAAAGTAATCCTCTGGTTCTTATATAAAGTCCTTAGCAGGTATAACGGTGCTAGGGCGCTGTTATAGAGTAGGCACGAGCCGGGATACAATGCACTAAACAAGGTAGTAATTAAGAAGGCTACGTACACGTAACTATACATGGTTAATACAAAGACATTAGATAAAGAAGAAGAGTCTTCGTGTGCCAGGTATGGGTATAAATAGGGGTTGTAGGGGAACGTGCGTAGGTGTCTCGGGACGAACGTAAGCACGGGTCAAGAACGTTAAAGACGCGCAGAGACGTGAGAACGAGTAAGTCCCGTAACAGGCGCGTCACCTACCAAATTTTGCCATATTCTGCTACCTGTTATATTGTCGCATACTATCTAGTACTGTTTCTTACTGTTTCTTACTATTAGCTCGCCTACTATTGGCTCGTCTACTACTAGCGCCTTGGCGACCCCTTATATCTTATTAGCCTCCGACAGTCTTCTTCTTCTTCTTCTCCTTAGCTTAGTATTTTTATATAGTAGCAATCTATAAGCTTTGGTTTAGAAGCATTTATACAAGCCCATTATATTATACTAAACTCTCCCTATATTGCCTAGGAAGGCCTTAATAATATCCCACCTTAAAAGAAAACCTTTGTCTACAATAACGCGTTTGTCACGGAACCCCACCACAGGGGCCTCCATAGGAGAGCCCCGTGCTCTCGCGTACACCTCACGTATAGCTTACGTCAGCTACGCGTAGGTATATCACCTCATTATCTCAGTAAGCGACTCAGACGGCAAGGGCAGAGCTTAAGGCCGACTCACTAATACCAAAGTGTCACTAGTCTCTATCTAAAAAACGCCACCCCTTTTTAACCAATCAGCTGTCTACTAGCCTTAAGTCTGCCCTGCCGTCTGAGGGCCTATAGTGCGAGTTTTAGTGAGGCTCGACTTAAATTATCGCGATTTTATATGGGAGGCCCTTTCTTACATATATTTCACTACTTAACAACATTAATTTAATCTAATAAGTTAATAAAGTAGGTTATCTTAGTCTCTTCTATAATTAATTAGATTTTTATTAAAATATAAAGCCATTAGCTATATAAAATTTTGCGATAAAATCGCGCCTAGGCGAGGCTCTGGGAATACAGCGTTAAAATCACCTTTTTCACTACCGTATCTTAACCCTTTTATAACGTCTAGTTATTATAAAAATACTATAAGGTAGAAGCTCTTTAGCTTCTCTATCTATTGCACTAAATAACAATGTCGTGGCTATATTATATAAAATATTAGATATGGGCAGTCGGTCGCATTTTATCAAAAATATACCAAAATTACCTTTTTCACTGCCGTACCTCGACCCTTTTATAACGTTAAGTTATTATAAAAATACTATAAGGTAGGAGCTCTTTAGCTTCTCTATCTATTATAATAAATAACGACGTTGTAGCTATATTATATAGGATATTAGATATAGGTAGTTGGTCGCACCTTATCTAAACTCGTCGCTTTAAATCTCACAAGTTAACCCAAAAAAGTCACTTTACGTTTTTCTACCTGTAATTTTAACAACTTACTTTTATACTATAGGGTTTTTATATAAATATTCTTAAAAAGTAGCTTTAGTTATATAATCGATTAGATTTTTAAAAATGCGTTATTTAGGGTAAAAGCAGGGCATTAAAAAAGGTGGGAGAGAGATACCAGTCTTAAGTCAACCCTTATACATTTTCACACCAAAGGCCCTTAGATGGCAATTTAGACAGCTTTGTTAACTAACCCTAATTTAATCATACTAGCAAGGGTCTAGTAAAGCTATACTAGTTAAGTACTAGCGAGATTTACTGTCTTAATTGCCAGCTGAGTTGCTTACTAAGATAACCTCCTTACGCCCTCAACCCTTATAATCGATTGCGTAACGTCTTGTAGACTCTTAGAATACATACGTCTTGTAGCCACTGCCCCCGTCCCGTGACATTACGTTGCGCCTTTTTACCACCGACGCTCGGCCTACAACCAATTCTTGTCAGATAATTAGTATTCTCTAAAGGCATGGGTTACGTGCACGAGTCACGTACATGGAGCACATGCACTGTAAAATCTCTTTGTAGCTCAAAGCCCTAGGGCCTCAAAGACACATTACTAAAGACACGATACTAGATCATCAATCTATCAACCTATTTCATTAATAAACTCATCTATTTGAACTTCGTGACAGTTATAAGCCCGGTTCGCCGACTTAAGAAGCTAGAGGCTCCTATAGCTATCCCAAGAAGCCTATATTAAGAAGATAGCTAACCAGTATAAGATAGATCTTAAAGGGCGTCTTCCAGACACTCCTATGGCAGAATCGGAACTCCTCCCTACTGATCACCAATTAATCCGTCCGACGCGTCCGTCCCCTGATATAGACCTACTAAGAGAAGCAGCTTCTACGATGCTATATTAGAGAAAAATGGGTTTAATACTTTATGCAGCCACTACAACGCGTCCGGATATTGCTTTTGCAGTATCATAGCTGGTAAGGTTTAATCAGAACCTAAGCTAAAAGCACTATTGAGCGGTAGACAGAGTAATCCAGTACCTATATGGCACGAGGAGCAGAGTAATCTACTATAAAGGAGACAAGGAAGAAATGAACGGTAGAGGGAGAGATAAAGAAATACACGACAAAGGACGAGACAACGGAAGAGACAGTAGAAGTAAAGCGCAATTATTTATCTGTGCTAGCGATGCATTATTCGCAGACAACTCCATTAATAGAAAGAGCTCATAAGGATATATTATAAAGCTATTTAGGGGGCTAATTGCCTAGAGAGCAAACAAGCAGGGTATAGTAACAACGTTAAGCACAGAAGCTAAGTTATTAGCCCTATTACAGACAGTAAAGGAAGCTATCTTTATCAGCAGGCTGTTTAAAGTAATAACGTTACACCTAAACAAGCCCTTAATTATTAAATGTAATAACACGCAGACGCTCTATCTAATTATAGAAGATACGGCAAAGCTAATTACGAAGCTCCGATACATTGACATCTATTAACACTGGCTACGTCAGGAATACGCAATAAGACGAGTATAATTTCAATAGACAGCGACAAAGGAGATAATTGCTAATAGACTTATAAAGGCCCTACCCAAGCAGAGGTTTTAAAGCTTTATTAATATAATTAGGATAGTGGATATTAAGGAGCAGCTGGATAAGGAGAAGCAACTAAAGGACCTAAGGGACAGTATTAGAGCAAGACGGAAGGATTTAGATAAGATTACGGTTTAATTAACTTATTAACGGACACAAAAAGGTGGCTAGCTTTAACCTCAAAGAGCTTAAAGCTAAGGGGGTGTATTAGATAATCAGTATTCTCTAAAGGCGTGGGTCACGTGCATAAGTCATGTGCACGGAGCACGTGCACTATAAAATCTCTTTATAGCTCGAAGCCCTAGGGCCTCAAAGACACGTCACTAAAGACACAATACCAGATTATTAATCTATTAACCCATTTTATCAATAAACTCATCTATTTGAACTTCGTGACAATTCTACGTCTCTACAATACTACAGGCGCTGCCAGAAGCAGCGTGTCCATAAATTACCTTACTTTATACTCCTAAGGAACCCATAATAGTAAGACAATATTCCTTACTAGCTATTATGTTAAACCCAAAGAACAACCTAATACCTATACTTAACCTATAACGCCAATTAATCCTAGGAGAATTTAATTTATTAGCCCTAGCCTTAACCCCTAAGGAGAAGCCTAGTAGCTTAAAAGATTATAATGACCTTAATAAGGTGGACACCAATAATGTCTTATCCTTTATTAACTATATAACTACAGACAAGCAAGCAGAAAGGCTACTACCTATTAAAATTAAAATATGAGACGCCGAGACGTTTATAAAAAGGGTAGCATAAAAACCTGATAAATACTACTACCTTCTATAGAACTACCACCTAAAGCTTACATAAGCTAAGATGCGTGCTGCCTAAGATTATAATATTATCTAAGACCTACAAGCTTGTAAGGCGCTCGCTAATAACACACGCTAAGAGACTAAAGACGACCTCTATGTGTCTAAATGCGACATCTAATGGTTAAAGAAGGCTGAGATTGCATTTATAGCTATAGTTACTAAAAAAGAGGGCATAATTAAATACCTATAATCTTAGCTTAATAAGCATATTTGTAATAACAACAGACACCTCTTTACTGTATATAACGCTACCTAAGCCTCTACGCCCCTAGCAACTTTACCTACTTAACGCCTAACAGAGGGCTAGTGCCAAGCAGCTCTACCTAATAAGAACCCCTACTAAAGCAGTGACGATAAAAGCCATAATAATTAAACCTAAGCTGCTACCATAGGATCTAATACACGTTACCCTAATCCCCTAGTCTTCTAGGGAGACCGCAAGGAATACAGCCACTAGAAGATGCAAATCCGTAAAAAACTAACTTAGAGCGCCTACCTTTTTCCTACGGAAGATACTAAGATTGGCTATATTATTAGGCGAATAAAGGGTATACTATTTAACAGACTCTTCGCCCAATAGGAGACTAATAGCCCCCAGAAGTAGCAATCCTATTAAGAAGTCCTTAATAATCTTAACCTAATATACCGCAACCATAACCTACTAGCCACCAACTAAGCTAAACTACGCGCCCTAAAGATGAGCCCTACTAAATTATTTAATGAGTTCTATGTTAAATTCCAGGAATACACTGGAGCCTTTGCCTAAGATAATACTAAAGACCAGGAAGATCTCCTTAAAAAAGTCACTTATTGTCTTAGTTACGCAGCCGCCAGCCACAACTATAATAATGTTTATAATATGGTAGCAGCCCTACAGAAGATTAAACAACGGCTAAATTAGATTACTACTGCTAACCCTTACCTAAAGACCTCCCTATAGAAGCCCTTTGGACCTACCAAACCTATATATACTAAGCCACCAACACCTACTACCTTAAATACCACTAGAGCTAATATCGACCTCTCTATACTAACCTTTCCGCAAAAACTCCTAAATAGAGAGCGCGAGCTACTCCGGAAACTAGGACGCTACTATATATGCCGTTAAGAAGGCTGTTATCGCAATAACCTAAACTGCCTAATAGCTAGGTTTAGTAGCCGCCGCCTAATACCTAACCTAATACCCTAAACACCAAATACGTCACTACGCGCCACTACCATATAAGACGAAGACGTAGTAATAGCAGTGGAGTTAGATATAGAAGCGGAAAACGCCAAGTCCTAGCCCTAAGTTATAGGTTAGGACGCCCTAATAATAGAGAGATCTATATATCGGCCTGCTTAATAGATAACTTAGTAAAGATAAATAGACGGAAATAGATAGTTTTACCTATAATAGGAACTACTGCTAAAAAATAATATAAAAGCCATTCTATGATTAATTGCGGAGCTACTAATAAATTTATAGATACCTAATTTATACGCACCTATAACCTACCTACCTTACCCCTTACTAAAGCCTATGCCCTATAACTTGCTGACAGTAGTTATACCGCATAGAAGATTACCTATATAGTATAGCTCCACCTAGATATAAACGGACACCAGGAAGAGCTCTGGGCCTATATTACACCACTTGCCAACTACCCTATTATCCTTAGAATAAACTGGCTTAAACAACACAACCCTGCTATTAACTAGGAAAAGAGAGAAGTAACCATTAACTCTAAATACTGCAGAGAGACTTACCTAGGGCACGGCCTAGCCGCCTTTATATACTCCCTAGGATATTAACCTAAGGAACTCCTTATTACCCCACCTATAACCAACTACCACTATATAAGTGCCGCGGCCTTCTACTGCATATCATATAAAAAAGGCTAGACCGTTGCTGCAGCTTCTTAATTACAACTATATAAGCTTAATAAAGAATAGGATTATGTCCTCTATAGTAATAGGATAGACATAGTTAACCTTTTAGAAGATAACGCCCCTATAGAACTCTACGGACTTTTACCTTTAGACTTTAAGAAGTTTATAAAGCTTAAAAAAGGACTTACTAATAAGGAACTCCGCAAGCTCCTCCCTAAGAGATACTACAACTTTACCAACATATGCTTATAAAAGGGCGTAGATACACTCCCCCTATACTAACCTAATAACTATACCATTAACATTAAACAAGGAAAAATGCCACCTTATAAGAGACCCTACCTAATATTAAAAGATAAACTTCTAGTTATAAAAAAGTATATTAACGAGCACCTTAATAAAGGGTTTATTTGTCCTAGTATATTACTAGCAGCCGCCCCTATCCTCCTTGCTAAGAAGCTAGGAGGAGGTATCTAATTCTGCGTTAACTATAGAGGACTTAACGCCATTATAATAAAGAACTAATACGCAGTACCGCTTATACGTAAGACCCTTAAGCGGCTTAGTTAAGCCAAAATCTATACTAAGCTTAATATTATTACCGCCTTTAACCATCTCTAAATACGGGAAGGTAATAAATAGAAAACCGCATTTATATCGCGCTTTAGCCAATTTAAATATACCGTTATGCCTTTTAGCGTATATAATGGCCCAGGCACCTTCTAAAGCTATATTAATAACGCCTTATAGGACTACCTTAATAACTTCTACTCTACGTACCTAGATGATATACTTATTTATAGTAATAACCCTTTTAAGTATACCAAACACGTTTAAAAGGTCCTATAGCGCCTTAGAGACGCAGGACTTTATATTAATTAAAAAAAGTGCGAATTCTTAGTCACAGAAGTAAAATACCTTAAACTAATTATTACTACTAAGGGTGTCTGTATAGACCCCAAGAAGGTATATATAATTACTAAATAGAAAGCCCCTAACTGCATTAAAGACGTATAAGCCTTCCTTAGTTTTACTAACTTCTATTAAAAATTTATATACAACTTCTTAGGCGTAGTAGCACCACTTATAGTAATAATGTAAATAAAGGGCCTTTCTGTAAAAGGAAGAAAAACGCACTTATGCTTTACCTAGACGCCTAAATACAAGAAGGCGTTCCAAGACCTTAAAAATGCTTTTACTAAAGCACCTATCCTAGCTTACTTTACACTAGGATAATAACTCTATCTTAAAACCAACTCCTTAGACCACGTTAACGCAGGCATCCTCTTCTAGGTGGGCAATAACAGTTTTCTCTACCTAGTCACATTCTACTTATCTAAGCTTATACTATAAGAGTGTAACTATAAGATCTATAATAAGGAACTCCTTATAATTATATAAGCGTTTAAGGAATTCTAACCAGAACTCTCCTTAGCAGAACCTAACTAGCCAACTAAAGTCCTTACGGATTATTGCAACCTTAAGTACTTTATAACTATAAAATAGCTAAACTAATGCTAAGTACGCTGGAACAAGTTCCTCTTTAGTTTTAACTTTAAAATTATATATAGGCTAGGAGTATAAGGTACTAAGCCTAATAGCCTAACACGCCGCTTATAAGACCTTTCTTAGTTTAAAAACAACCCCTATAATTAGTTCCAACAACAGACAATCCTAAAAGCACGGAATTTAGCCCTAGGTATGCTACCTACAATAGAGCTAACTATACCTTAGCCTTATACCACAGAACTAAAGTTACCTCCCAAAATTAATAAGCTTATTACTATAGTATATAACACCTCTATTAACCTATTAAAAAATATTATTTATTGCCGTAAAGACCGCTGGTGCCTGTATATTGCCTACTAACCTCTAAAGCTTAGGCCAGATTAATATAGCAGCCCTTAGAAGTAAAAGAGAACAGGCCCTATTATAGAGGCCGCCTATTTATCCCTAACTTAGAAAATCTATAACAGCAACTAATCTAAATGGCCTATAACCTCTAATTAAGCGGCTACCTAGGCAGAGAAGGAACCTATAAGCTTCTTAGCTAATACTACTTCTAGCCTAAAATAATAAACTTAGTTAAACGCTTTATAGGCGCCTGCTATAGTTATAAGTACGCTAAGGCCTTTAATATAAAGTACTAAGGACTACTACACCCTCTACTAGTACCTATATAATAATAGGCAGATATTACTATAGATTTTATTATTAACCTACCACCCTATAAATAACACGGCCGTGTAACGGAACCTTGTAGCTTAGACTACGGTGGGTTCTGTTATTAGGCTGGGTATATAGGTACGACAAAACAACAACGTAATAACAACTGGTGGAGTGGTTGCCTAACAGATTAACTCCAATTATATTCTAAGATTCACTATAAGGAGAGAACTATCTATGGTAGGGACTAAGGTCCTA
>Ga0307507_10004708_pt1 | contig 23633 bp, 6 predicted proteins | sample 7_EM_MG_FD_207223 | JGI IMG/M metagenome (GOLD analysis project Ga0307507, IMG submission 207223) | Populus trichocarpa ectomycorrhiza microbial communities from riparian zone in the Pacific Northwest, United States - 7_EM | ecosystem: Host-associated > Plants > Roots > Unclassified | place...
ATGGTTATATGGTTAGTATAATCTTATGGTTATATGGTTAGTATAATCTTATGGTTATATGGTTAGTATAATCTTATGGTTATATGGTTAGTATAATCTTATGGTTATATGGTTAGTATAATCTTATGGTTATATGGTTAGTACTCTACTAACTTATTAGCTTTCTTTTATAAAAATACTTCTAGATGCTTATAATAGCATACTAGTACTTTTATAGCAGGGTTAGTATACTTCTTTAGTGCTAGGGCCTTTTTAATATTAGCTATTATAACAGTGAAGATTATATATTTAGGTTTCCTGGCGAGTTATACTAATAGGGTAGCTCTAATTATACAGATATCTATAAAAAGGGGGGTAAGTTACTAGCTAGTAACTTCCTTTTAATTATCTACTATTTTTTATTTAACTTTAGGTTTAGTGTTAGGTACAGAGTTAGTATTAAATTTAAGTTTAGGTTCTTTAAGTATCCTTTTTATAGTAGAATACTAGTTCTTCTGGTACTTTTGTATATTAAGCTTAAGTTTAGGCTTCTGCTTAGTTCGGGGTGGTACAGTAGTTAGGGTCGGTTTATATAGTTTAGTATAATTTTTAGGTTCTTAGTAGAATTAGGTAGACTTTTTAGGTATAGGGTAGATATTAGTAGAAATTTTAGACTAATAGATCCTAGTGGATTTTTTAAATTTCAGTTTAGGGTCTAAGTAGTAAGTTATAAGGCACTTCTACTTACAACAGGAGGCGGTAAATAGAAGCTTAAGGTTATCCCAATTAATGGTTACCTTATATAGCTTTATCTAAGATTGTTTAAGTATTACTAAGTAACCTAGGGTAGTAATAAAAAGCCTAATTAGTTCTTTATAGTTTAGGTATTAAAGTCTTAGGAATACTACGTGGGTAATACAACCTAAGATAGTACGTTTGCCATTAAATCCAAATACGTTAATATGCCGGTTAAGGGGGGTTAGGGTAAAACTATTATCTTATATAAAGATCTTATTAATAAATCCTATACCACTAGCTCCTGTGTTAATTAGGACTTAAGCATTAGCCTATTAATTATTCTGCTAAAGATAACAGTTAATAGTTATGCTGCGATCCTAAGAGTTAGAATTCGTGATATCTAGAGCATTTAACGAGATCCTAAGGCAGCGCCGTTTTAGAGAGCAACTTAGCTCCAAGACCTTCCTTTTAAAGGCGACCGGGGTGGGGTTCCTATAGAACGTTAGCTATAACTTCGTCCTTATAAGTAGTGCTTACTAGATACGGGGCTGGAGCCATATAAAGATTAGGGACAGTAACTAGAGGATTAGTACAGTAAACGGTTACTAGTATTAGCCATTTATAAATTGTGTTAGGGCATAGGGATAGAGCAGTATCTTAAAATATAAGCCTTACTTCCGCATTTAAAGCAAAGGCCTAGCTTAATACGTTATTCTTATTTGGGGGACCCTAGTAGGGCATACTCTAGAGTTCCAGAGTTAATATCTATAGCGTTAGGGTGCTTAGGCTAAGACAATAACTTAGTAGTTATTTACAGAGCTATCATATTATATTAAGGAGTAGACTTTGGTGTCAGGCGTAGTATATTATTGTATTATTTATTAATAACGTTTAAGCAGGCGTTAAGGGCTCCTAGTAGGTCTACACCTATTAGGGAGGTTTTCAGTTCAGGACTTAGGGATTTAATAAGGCTATTAACTAGTGCGGAGTCGTTCTAGCCTATTTCCTTTACATAACAGTTAAATTTAAAGAAGTATACTAGAAAGCTTTTTGTTCCTTAAGTTATATAGTTTATCTTTCTCTAAGCAGTAGCTTGGCGGTTTAGGTAACTATATATAGCTTTAAGAAGTACAACTAGACTTTATACTAAATTCGGTTAAAGGGATTTAATAAGGTTAGCTATGTCTCCTCCTTATTAACTTAGGGCGTAGTAGAGTCAGTTAGCTTTAGTTAGGTAGCAGTTAGCATTACCAGTTAGCTTATTTTTAAGCTAGCTTAGAAATAATTAGAGTTCTTATTATTTACTAATAAATATTAGAGGGTCTAGTAGTCGTTCAGATTGTTATAATGCGGTAGTTGGTTTGGGGTAAATAGCTACTATAGGTTTGGGACTCTCGTTTCGCGTGTTCGTCTCTAGAAAAGGCGTTCGGTCTTAGGGCCCTAGTATAGGCATCTTAAGGGTGCGGACTTCTTCTTAAAGGTCCTTAATTATTTACAGGTGTCGTGCTTCTTATTTAGCTTATTATTAAGTTAAAGTGGCTTGGTTCTGTGTAAGGGCGTTTATAAAAGACTTCTATATCTCTACTAATTATTTTTAGAGTGCGGATATAATGCTAGCGGCTATTATAGGGGCTTTAGGGTCGTTCTGCATTTCGGAGGGTAGTATATAAGGTTAACGCAACGTAGTATTATAGAGCGAGTATAAGCAGTGATAATATATAGCGAAGTAGATATTATTAAGCTATGTATATAAACTATATAATAAAGTTAAGACGTTGCGTAAGGAAAAGAAAGTAGGAAATAGGGGAAAAAGGGTATATAACGTTCGCTTGGTTGCTAGGTTAACGGGTACTATGCTACACACGGGCAGGATAGAGCTTAGGTGGCGGTTTTGGTAGAACTTGGCAGAATTCGGCAGTTAGAGGTCCTTAAAGTTGCCAGTTGGCAACTCCAACAGTAGAGACGGCAGATTGCGGCGGAATACGGCAGATTGCTGTCAGATTGCCGTCTCGTGGTCGGTCTCCGGTTGTTCAGTCGGTGGAAACAGGTGGACGTGTGTAAGGTGTCACGGGGGTGTCCCATGACACGAGGTGAGTTTCGAGAGATTATATTAAGGTTTTATTAAGGATCTAATATGGCTATAGATTCTAGAGAACTAGCAATCCGGAGCTCGAGAAGTATTTATTAATACTCTATCTATATTATTATCTTAATCTAACTAAACCATATTAGTTGCCGCCGAATTCCTACTAGCCTCCAGGGAATAACCGTGATGGCTCTTATATAAGTAGCGTAGGTATATATCTAGGTTATATCTATAATCTAATATGGAATAGACACCACCCAATAGTCCAAATATGTAATTTTATAATAAGGTAAAGTGACTTCTGGTGGCTATAATAAGGATCTAATTAGGATATAGAATGAGAACTTTCTCTAAAATAGGTAGGTAAATGCTTTTACTGGAATAAAAGTGGCGTAAGATGTAAGTTATATTTTAGATAAAATAACGTTATATCCATAATCTAACCTTAATAGATTATTAACGAAATTCTTAGTAATCCTAGCAGCTCTATTTAAGATCTAGACGCTACTATAATGGCTATATATAGCACTTTAGTAAATAAGGCAGCGGCTTCTAGGCTATATCCTAATCTAGACTTAGATAGTAATAAGGGTAAGGGTTCTAGCACTTATAATACTACTCCTTAGCCAAATACTATAAAGAGGCGCATTTCTGGTGCCCCTGCTCTATATACTAAGGCATAGTATCTTGGACTTAATAAGCGCCTAGGGTGGGTTCTATTTTTCTATATTAAGGTAATATCTGGTATATATCTAGCTTATATCTAGGATCTAACCTAGATATAGCCCCGCGGCGAACAATTTCTTATTTATATTCTGCTAGAGGAGATTTTCTATAGATGGGATTGTGCTATTAGGAAGACTGTAAGTTATAAGTGCTATATATCTTTGTTTTATCCTAGATCTAACTATAATAGGATCTAAATACCGAGCACAGTGTTTACGCTTAGAAAAAAAAATTCGCAAATGGTTGTAGAGGATTAATTAAGTATATTAAGTCGCATTTCCTAGTAAGAACCTAGATGCATCTATATTATGACCTCCTTCTAACCTTTAAATAAAGAAAAATGCAGGCTATATAATTAAGAGCGTAAAGCCTAGAGGTTAAAAAGAACTGGAATTAGATAATTTAAATAGTATATTTATCTATATATCTATGTTATATCCTAGATCTAACCCATTTTAGTAGCTTAGCAGACACTTTACAGGGCTATTTATACTAAGGAAGAGCTGGATATTATATGCCCTATTAGTAAAGTAGTAAAAAAGGCTGGAATTTATAACAGTATAAACTATTGCTCTTCTATCTAGGATATATTGCTAATATAATATAGTTTTCCTATCTGGAGAGAAGCCTATAACCCTACCTTAAGAGAAGCCTTTAATAGCCAAAGGTCGTGGAAAATGTTGGGCTACTTTAGCAGATCTTGGTATGTTTTTAATTATATCCTTATTATATTATAGATTTAACTATATTATATAGAGAACCAAGCGGTTATATATATTATATTCCGCTCTAGAGTTCCACTAAAAAAAGATGGTAAGGTAAGTCTAGGTAGTTATAACTACTACTTAACTATAATCTAACTATAATCTAACTATAATCTAACCATGATATAGCCAGATTGCGATGCTATATTTAAAATTCTTGGTAAGACTAAGAAGCAGAAGTGTATCTTATGCACTAGTAATAAAAAGAGGAAGCCTACTGGTTATATTTATAATATATCTAGGATCTAACGCAAATAGCATGCCTGTCTAACTAGGCTATATATATTTAGTTTAATAAGGTATACCTAAAGTCTTTAGTTATATTACTAATATATTTATAATCCTTAGGCGCCCCTCTAGCAAACCCTTAATCAAATCCTCTAATGGCTAAGCAAAATTAAAAACAAACAAAACCCCCCCTTACCGGCGAACCACACCTAGGCCGCCGTAGCTGCGCTCCTACAGCACAGGGAACCCACTCCCCTTAAGACAATAACCGGGTATATAATTATAATATAACCAAATATAGAAAAAGTAGAGGGGCTTAGGGGACAATTAGAAATAGAAGTCCTTATAGAAATTCATAAAGAGGTCCACAACGCTGTTACAGTCCAACACCTTAGGAGTAGAGATATTAGAGTTACCCTAAAGGACCAATAGGTAAAGGAACGAGCTATAAAGGCAAGGGACAGGCTAGAAAAACATATTGGCATAAAGGTACTCCGCAAGGATTACCTAGTTAAAGTCCTAGCGGTTCCCATAAGCCTTAGGGTAAAAAAGGGACGCTAGGCGGACAACACAGCAATTATATAGGAGATAGTAAGACAAACAGAATACCTTATATTAGGACTTAAGGTCACCCAAATCTAATAGCTTTAATAGGAAAATATAAACTAAGCATATAATAAGAATAATAAGAGGATATAAGAGTCGCCAGAGACCTACTAGGAAGACGCTAGTTAAACATATAGCTCCCTTATTATCAGCATACTTATACCAGAAATATAAAAACTCCTTATCCAAAAAGGAATAATTATAAATGGCCTTATATACAACATAAGGCTCTATAACCACAGACTACGCCTTAAATAATGCTATTACTGCGCATAATAGGGACATACCTAATCCACATACACAGTATAGGTGTGCTGCGGCTACTATATAGGCCCCCACGACATAAGATACTGCTTAAATTAAGACTAAATAAAATATATAAACTGCCACCAAAGCACATATAAGGCGTAGGAGAGAGAAGACTATATTAAATACAGAAGATGGAAGGCAAGGGCTTAACAGCTATAGGAATAACTGCATACTAAGTTATATAAATAGAAACAATAGGTAATAAGCTAGGGGGACACAGGTGCCTTCCTAGCGTTTCCTACCTTTAACACTAGGGGGCTAGGCCAGCCATCCCAAGCCTTAACAGGCCAGAAGCAACGCCGCGCGATATTACCAGACTAAATAGGGATATAAGGGTTATAGGGAATATAAGGGAGAGGACACCCTATAGGAAGACCCCTATAGACAGCTATAGCAAGCTTAAAACTAGGATAATTAAGAATTAGACTTAACGCGGCAAATATAACATTTATAGCCAACCTATAAAGGTTATATAGCCAACTAGTAAGATTAAGGGAAGAACTAAAGATAATAATAGATTTAGATATAGAAGCACTAATAGGCACACAAGACATAGGAATAGAAAGCTCTATATAAAATAAGTAGCGACCAGGGTATAGATATAAAAGATAGAAGTTCTAAAAATCCTAGAGAAAGTAAAAACAAAAGAAGTGAGAAATAAAGGAAAGATAAAGGACCCTTACTAGGGGTCCGCTACCTATCCATTATATAGTATAACTATGGTAATACAAACCACTATCTCGTAAGGCCCCTACTAGATAGTCTAGACCCAGAGAAATACTATATCCTTGCTATATAAGAGCTATATTATAATACCTACACATAATTAATATACTGCCTTTAAGGATTCTAGCTCCTATATAAACCAAAAGCAGCTATACACGTATGCTTTATAATTAGTAAGGCTATTAGCCTATCCTTATAGTTATAGCAGGCAGTTAACCCAGATATTATAGTTATAACAATCCAGACATATAGGGGACCGGTATAAATTATTAATATATATAACCCTAGGGTTAAAGGGGTCCTATAAATAGAGAACATTATATTAGTAATAAGCTTACTAGAAACTAAAGGCACAGAGTCTATCCTATTAGGAGACATAAACCTCTACTACCTATAGTAGGGGGGTGTTTATATTGCTGCCAAATAATAAGTAAAGTGCCTATTAAGAGCTATAAACATTTAGGGCCTTAAACTGGCTACCCCCCTAGGAGCAATTATATGGCAATAAAGCACCACCAGAAGTACAATTAATCTTATATTTATGGACAAAGGCCTATACTAGAGACTTAAAAGGTATAACCCTAAAGAAGAATAGGCACTTGCCTTAAACTATATCCCTATCTAAATATAGCTAGATCTAGATATTAAGGCGTAACTAAATAGTAAAAGATATGCAATAAGGAAGCTTAAAATAGACAGTTTCCTTAATATAGTTAAATAACAACTTTAAGACCTAGAAGAAATTCACCTAATACTAAATAAGCGAGGCTTATTAGCTACCCCTAAGGAAATTAACTAAAGATTAGAAAGGATCTAGGCAGCAATTAAAAATAGGCTAAAAGAGCACTGCCTAGTTTTATAACTAGGCCCCTACGCGCAACATATATGGTCTATATAATACGCGGTTCTTATTACCAGCTAATAATAAGCAAGAAGGAAATATATAAGTAGCCATAACCCTAAAGATAAGAGATGATATAAGGATACAAGAAACCAGTTAAAGAATACCCTAAAAAAAGAAGTAAGGAATAACTAGAGATGGTTTATAAACAAGCATACTTCTAACCCAAGCCTCCCCCATAATAAGGGCCTTTAGGCTATAGCAAAATGGGTAAAGAAAAAGGCAGGGCGCCTAATAGAAGACCTATACCTACTACCCCTATAAAGAGCAGGGGAGTTATAAGCTACTAATAACAACAATAAGAAGGTAAAGATCCTTATAGAAAGGTTCTTCCCCTAACCAGCCCTAGCAGACCTGAGTAACATCACAGGTAAAACACTAGTGACTTACCTATAGGTCAACAGCGATATAACAACAGAGGAAATAGCTAGAACTATTAGCCGCCTTTTAAATAATATAGTATTAGAACCAGATAGGATACTAAATAAGGCCTTAAAGACCTATAGTCCACTTATAGCACCTTAGCTTGCAGATATAGCTAGAGTATACTTTACTATAGGCTACTACCCACAACTTAAAAGATCTATAATAATAGTTATCCTATAAAAAGAAGGTAAAGCAAATTACTTAATCCTAGGAAGCTACCACCCTATTGCCTTAGAAAACACCCTTAGCAAGATCTTAGAAAGGGTAATAACGGACCATATAATAAACACGGTTAAGGAACACGCCCTATTACTACAAAGTTAAATAGGGGCAAGAAAGAACCGCTTAATACTATTAACACTTACATTACTTACCACCACTATTAAATCTATATAGGTGGTGCGAAGGGACTTTATAGTATTAATACTTAGCCTAGATATTAGTAGTGCCTATAACAATATACCCCATAAGCGCCTCCTATATATCCTTAAGGCAAAGGGATTTCTAGAATAGATTATATAATTTATTTAAGAATTTATAGGCTAGAAAGAAATATTATTAGTCTTTAGCAGATACCAGAGCCCCCCTATTACAGTTATAACAGAAATACTATAAGGATTACCCCTCTTACCTATACTCTTTCTTTTCTTTATAAGCAACCTACTTAACTCCTTTAAGGAAGGGGCAACCTAGGGGATAGGCTTTATTAATAACACAAACCTAATTATATATAGGCCAACAGCCGCAGAGAACTGCAGAACACTAGAGAAAGCCTATAATACCTATATAAAATAGGTAAGACAACATAGAGTCTAATTCTTACTAGAGAAATACCAGCTAATCTATTTTATAAGAAAACGCAACTAATCTATAGATCTCTAGTATATAATCTATATCTAAGGCTTTAGGGGCCAACTAGTTTAAGGCCTAAGGGTATTAGGAGTATAGGTAGATAGTAAACTCTAATAGAGCGCATATACGTTATAAGCGGCCCGTAAGGGCCAAGTATAGTATATTATAATATCCAGGATCATTAATTCTATATAGGGTCCATGCTTCTAGAGGTCACGCCTACTATATATAGCAGTTGTCTAGCTAACCATAACATATAAATCCAGTGTTTGGGCTATAGAAGAAACTAAAAAAGGCCCCCCTAAATTACTCCTTAAGCCACTTTAAAAGGTCCAAACAGCCTACCTCCAGAGTATAATAGGCGGGTATAAGCAAACAGCTACAGTACTGCTTAAAAAGGAAGCAAATATCCCCCCTTTATAATTATATATTAAAGCTGCTATAATATAAAGGGTATAAAAGGAGCGCAACTTTAAGGTTATAAAGTATATTAAAACACGCCTAAACAAACTATAGAGGGACCCTAGGGTGCCCTATAGAAGAGCAAACCAAAAAACCCAAAGTAGGGAGGATATATTAGAGAAACAGGTAAAAAAAAGCAGAAGAAGAATGGTGCTATATTAAGGCCTAGGCCCATATAGAGGAGAAAGGAAGACGCATAAGAGACTAGTAAAGATAATAGTAAGAGAGAGAAAGGAGCCAAAGTAGAGTATAAAAGAGTACCAGGAAACCATCTACCGCAATATAATACTAGCTGGACTAATACTAGAGAGGCGTATAGGAGTTAAAGGTATAGAGGCTATCTTAGGCAAGAGAAACCTAAGCTATAGCATAGTTAACGCTATGGGGGGTAAACACCTAAGGGCTCTAAGAAGGCCTAATAAAGGTAGAAAATACAATAGCAACACTCTTAAGAATAGGAATAATAGGACTAAAAGATTAGCTCTACTAGGTAGGTGTTCTAATAGGTAGCCCAAAATGCAAATATAGCTAGCCAAAACAGACACCAAAACATATAATACTATTATGCCCCTTACGTACTAACTAAGAAGCAATGCTCTTAGCAGCTAGCACAGAGAACTATAATACACTACTCTTAATATAAAAAGGTCTTAAGGCGGTTACCTAGTAGCTTATTAGCTAAAACGTACTAGACCAGTTCCAGGTTATAAAGGAAATGGCAATAGAAGGCAAAGGGGCGAGTATTAGGCGCCCCCTAATAACTCTACAATAGTAGAGTTAAGTTTGCAATACTAGCGCATCAGTAGGCTTATTACAGCAGTAGTGGTTCCTAAGGAGGTTAAAAAGTAAGGTAGTAGAGCACCACAGGTAACTTATAGGCGCTAAGCAGGCAAGTCCCAAAAGGCAAGGAGATAAATCACAGGGTTTTCTTAAATAGAGTTTTCTCCCTATATGTAAATAAGGAGTAGTCTATATAGGCCCAATAGGGATCTAAATCGGACGTTAAGTAATAAATAATTATTATTAATATATTTATAATCTAATTGGAAATAGAACTTTATTTCACTAAATATAATACTGCTAGATATTGTAGATAACCTTAAGGGCAAGGAGCCGTTTAATATACTTAAGAGCTACAATAAGTAGCTTAGATAGGTTTTATTTTAGATATAGTGTGGTTCTATCCTAGTTCTATCCTGGTTCTATTATGGTTCCATCTTATAATACTAAGCATTAAGCGTGGAGTATAGAATAGGGAGTATTGTAATGGAACCTTGTAGTAAGAACTACGGTGGGCTTATTAATAGGCTGGGTATATAGGTATAAACAATAAGTTAACAACGTAATAATAACTAGTGGAGTGGTTGCCTAACAGATTAACTTTAATTGTATTCTAAGATTTACTATAAAGAGAGAACTATCTGGGTAGGGACTGTAGTCCTTTAAATATACAACCGTATGCCTAAGAAATCCCTTCGCTACGTGAGGTACGTAGTGTACGTAGTGTATATAAGTACGCTTGCTACGTTCGCTACGTTCGCTACGTATAGGTTATGTAACTTAGTTACCACTCTTTGTTATATAGTTCTACTAGCTCCATCCTGGACCGTGCTTATATTAACTAACTAGCTTCTACCGACTTCTCTCCTAGTAGTTATAACACTGTACTTAAGCTGTCTGTAATACTATCTCCCTTCTCTTTATCTTTATCCTTAAAGATTCCTAACATCTCTAAGTTATCTACTAGAGGTGTGATATCCGTCTGACTAATTTGGTTAATATCTTTACTTATTATACCTAAAGCATCTTCTTCCTCGCATTTATAGCGTCGCGCCTGTACCGTTGCGTTAATCCTTTTAACTGGTATTGTAATGGGTCCTTATTCTTACTGTTTAGAGAAGGGGTTGGTGTATATTGCGATTGTAACTCCTTTTGGCCGCCAATCTTCCTCCTGCTTAGAGTATACTAAATTAAATATACACTCTGGTTGCAACATTCGTTCTATATTAGATGGTGAATATATACATTCTATTACTCTTAGTAGCCTTTAAGTACCCTTGTTAATTGCTGCTAGGGTCCTAGGTTTAATCTGCCGCTAACTCCCTTAAGCAGGAGCTGTCGTAAGCCCGTGCTAATCTTTAATGTCTGTGAGATGACGAAGACCACGCCTATAAAGAGAAACGCCGCCTCTTTAAGGCCCGTCTCTCTGCCTCTGCTTGTTTGTCTTGTCTTAAGAAGGTTTATAAGAAGGTTTGTTTTAAGGAGTGAAAACTTATTTAATAGGGTTTATCTAAGCTAGGTAATAAACAAGTAGTATTTTTAGAGAAGGAAACAACTCTAAGTAACTTAGCAGTTGCTCTTCCTGGGTCCCCCTTAGGTAACTCGTCCTTTAGTAATCCTTTTTTAATGCTTCCTAACCTGCTTTCTTCTAATACTCCTATACCTTTCCTATAGCGTTCCCCAGGTTGCTTAGTGGTTTCTAAGTAGTCTTACTATAGCCTATCCACTTTACTTTATACTATGTTTTATTATTTATGTCCTTATAACTAATAATCTTTAAAACTTGCTATTTATCTTCTTCTTGCCCTCTATACGTGTCTGCTTTGTAGACTGGTAGCTTAATATTCCTATATGCTGGCTGTCACGGGACTCCTCCGTAATACCTTACACACGTCTACCTGTTTCCACCTACGCAGCAAGAAGAGACCGACCACGAGACGGCAATCTGACGGTAATCTACGGCAATCTGACGGCAATCTGCCGCATTCTGCCATATTCTGCCAAGTCCACCAAATCCTGCCAAGTTCTGCTAGGACCGCTACTCGAATCCTATTCTGCTCCGTGCATGTGTCAACCAAGCAACCAAACTAGCGATATATACCCTTTCTTCCTGTTTCCTTACCTTCTCTCCTTACGCAACGTCTTAACTTTATTACACAGTTTATATACATAGCTTAATAATATCTACTTCGCTATATATATTATCACCACTTATACTTACTCTGTGACACTACGTTGCGTTAAAACCTACACTCCGCCCCGCCCTGTTTAAAATACAGAACAACCTCAAAGCCCCTATAACGGCTGCTGACATTATGTCCGCACTCTGGGAACAATTAGCAGATATATAAAAGTCCTTTATAGACGCCCTCGTACAAAACTAAGCTGCTATAGCTTAACAGCAAGCTGAACAAGAAGCACGGCACTAGAAAATAATTGAGGCCCTTTAAGAAGAAATCCGCACCCTTAAGATATCCACGCTAAGCCCTTAAGACCGGTCGCTATTACTAAAAGCTAATACGCGGAACGCAAGCCCTAAACTAGCAATAGTTATCCTACCGGTAGAACCAACTACTGCACCGCAATAATCTGAACGATTACCAGACCCTCTAATATTCACTAGTAAATGACAAGAACTCCAATCATTCCTAAGCCGGCTTAAAAATAAGCTAACTGGTAACGCCAACCGCTACCTAACTAAAGCTAACTGACTCTGTTATGCCCTAAGTTGACTAGGAGGAGATGCAGCTGACCTTATTGAACCTCTTTAACCAAACTTAGTACTAAGCCTAATTGTACTTCTTGAAGCCATGTATAGTGACCTAAACTGCCAAGCTATTGCTTAGAGAAAGATAAACCACATAACTTAAGGAATAAAAAGCTTTCTAGTATACTTCTCCAAATTCAACCGTTACGTAAAAGAAACAGGCTAGAACGATTCCGTACTAATTAATAGCCTTATTAAATCCCTAAGTCCTAAACTGAAAACCTCCCTAATAGGTATAGACCTACCAGGAGCCCTTAACGCCTGCGCAAACGTTATTAATAAACGGTACAATGATATACTATATCTGACACTGAAGTCCGCTCCTTAATATAATACGATAACCCCGCGAACGTCTACTAAGCTATTGTCTCAGCCTAAGCACCCTGACGCCATGGATATTGACACTGGAACCCTAGGATACGCCCTACTAGGGTCCTCTAAATAAGAACAACGCACCAAGCTAGGCCTCTGTTTTAAGTGTGGAAGTAGCTCCTACCTCTCTAACTACTGCTCCGTCCCCCTGCCCTAACGCGAATTATGAACGGCTAATACTAGTAGCTGTTTACTATATTGATCCTCTAGTTACCGTCCCCAATCTCTACCTGGTTCCAGCCCCGCATCTAGTAAGCACTACTTATAAGGACGAAGCTATAACCGATATGCTATAAGAACTCCACCCTAATTGCCTCTAAAAGGAAGGTCCTGGAGCTAAGTTGCTCTCCGGGACGGCGCTGCCTTAGGATCTTATTAAATGCTTTAGATGTTATGAACTCTGACTTTTGGGATTACAGCATAACCGTTAACTGTTGTCTTTGGTAGAATAATTAATAGGTTAATGCTTAAGTCCTAATTAATATAGAAGCTAGCGGCATAGGATTTATTAATAAGATCTTTGTGTAAGATAATGGTTTTACTCTAACCCCCCTTAACTGGCATATTAATATATTTAGATTTAATAGTAAACGCACTATCTTAGGCTGTATTACCCACGTAGTATTCCTAAGACTTTAATACCTAAACTATGAAGAACTGATTAGGCTTTTTATTACCACCCTAGGTCACTTAGTAATCCTTAGATAACCTTAGATAAAGCTATATAAGGTAACCATTGATTGGGATAACCTTAAGCTTCTATTTACCGCCTCTTGTTGTAAGTAGAAGTGTCTTATAACCCGCTGCTTAGACCCCAAACCGAAATCTAAAAAATCTACTAAGATCTACCAGTCTAAGATTTCCACTAACATCTACTAAGAACCTAGAAATAACACACGACTATATAAACTGACTCTAACTGCTATACCCCGAACTAAGTAGAAGCTTAAGCTTAACATATAAAAGTACTAAAAGAACTGGTACTCTACTATAAAAAGGATACTTAAAGAACCTAAACCTGAATTTAATACTAACTCCGTACCTAATACTAAACTTAAACCTGAATAAGAAACTATATAAGAAACTAAGGATAATCCGAGTTCACTTAACACCTTAGATATCCATATAATTGGAGCTACCCCGTTAGCATAACTTACTAAAAAACCTAAATATACGATCTTCGCTGTTACAATGGCCGATATTAAAAAGGCCTTAGTACTAAAGAAATACACCAACCCTGCCATAAAAGTACCAGTATGCCACTATAACAACCTGGAAGTATTTTCATGAAAGGAAGCTGATAAACTAGTAGAACACCAACTATATGACCATAAGATCATACTCAAAGAAGGAAAACAGCTAGGATTTGGACCCTTGTATGGAATGTCCCAAAATGAACTCTAAGTGCTGTGGAAGTACTTGGACGAATACCTAAGTAAAGGATTTATTAGAGTAAGCTCTTTGCCTATAGCTGTACCTATAATCTTTATTAAGAAACCTGGTGGCAGTCTGCGCTTCTATATAGACTATTAAGCTCTTAACGCTATTACTATTAAGAATTGGTACCTGCTCCCGTTAATTTAAGAGACACTAAACTGATTAAGTAAGGCTCGCTACTATACAAAACTTGACCTTATCTACGTATTTAACCGCCTCTATATTGTAAAAGGAGATAAATGGCTTACCGCATTCTATACTAGATATGGACTGTTTAAATACTTAGTAATGCCGTTTGGCCTTATAAATACCCTAAGTTTATTCTAATACTTTGTAAATGATACCTTATAACCTTACCTGGATGTTTTCTGTACTGCTTATATTAACAACATTTTAGTATATAGTAATAACCTAGCTGAATATAAGAAACACGTTAACCTTGTCCTAGAAGCCCTATATGGAGCTAGACTATAATTAGATGTAGATAAATGCGAGTTCTATAAAACGGAAGTTCTATACCTTGGACTTATTATCTCTATAGACGGCATATAAATGGACCTAAAGAAGATTAAAGTAATTGTAAACTGGTAAGAACCTAAGAACGTTAAGGACGTAAGAGCCTTTATAGGATTTGCTAATTTCTACTAATAGTTTATTGATAACTTCTCCGCCCTAGTTTTACCTCTTATGGCTCTAATATAAAAGGATAAAGCCTTTATCTTTAATAAGGAATGTAAGAAGGCCTTTACCTATCTAAAAGTTATGTTTACCACCGTACCTATACTCTAACACTTTGACCCAAACTAAAAGAGTGTTATAGAAGCTAATTTATCTAACTATGTCACTGGAGGCATTCTGTCTTAGTATAATAAGGAAGGAGTACTGTATCTAGTAGTATACTTCTTAAAACAATTAAGTTTAGCTGAATATAACTACAAGATCTATGATAAGGAATTATTGGCTATTATTAGATGTTTTAAATAATGGTAACCTAAACTAGAAGGCGCCAGATTTCTAATTAAGGTTCTTAGCGACTATAAGAATCTATAGTACTTCATAACTATAAAACAGCTGAGTTATTATTAAGCCCGCTGGTTAGAATATCTGTCTCGTTTCCAATTCTTAATTATGTACTATTTAGGCGTTTAAGGTTAAAAACCTAATGCCCTAACTTGATGTTTATAAGACATAATAGTATAGGAAGAAGCGCGCGCCTACTATAATTAAACGCTGCTTCGCCCTGAATTATTTAATCCCCTAGCTAAAGACCTTATGGTACACGTCCTTAAAATAACTAATTAATCGATTGAGCAGATTATAGTTAATAAATACCTAAATAACGAGTTTATCTAAGAGACACTTAAGTTAATTTAAGATGGCGTTAGACGCTCTAAAAAGATCTTTTTAAGTAAATATGAAGCTCGCGGAGAACGCTTGTACTACTAGAACCGCCTAGTTATACCTAACCATAACAAACTTAAGCTCAAGCTCCTTAAACATGTATACGATCTACTAGTAGCCGGCCATCTAGGCTAAGGAAAAACCCTAGAGCTGCTCTAATGGGAGTACTACTGGCTAAATATACACGATATGATATAAAGGTACGTCTCTAGCTGTCATACCTGCCGACGAGCCAAAGCCTTATATAAGAAGTATAATGGCTTTCTAAAGCCACTGCCTGTTCTGGACTGAAGATGGAAGGATATCTTAATTAACTTTATTGTTAATCTCCCCGTAAGTAAAGGCTATGCGAACATTATGGTAGTTATAGACCGACTATCTAAAATAAGACACTTAATTGCCTGCCCTAATATATTAACACCTGCTATCGCCTGACTGTTCCTGGATCACATATGGAAACTCTACGGACTTTCTAAAATAATTGTCTCTAATAGAGGCTGCTAGTTTATCTTGGTGTTCTAGGAAGAACTAACTACCTAACTCCGCATTAAAGCGCTGTTGTCTATAGTATATTACCTAGAAACGGACGGTTAAACGGAACGTGTAAATGCTATAATGGAACAGTATATTCGGATATATACGTCGTATTTATAGGACGACTGGATGGACTGGCTTGCATTTGCTGAGTTTACTACAAATAACTCCGTCTTAGAAACTACAAAGGTCTCCCTATTTCTGGCTAATTACGGCTAGCACCCGCAAATGGGTTTTAAACCCTTTAGTAATGTTCCTCGCCTAGCTTATTAGGCCTTATAAGTTGTAGAAGTAAACGAATTTGTAAAGAAGATAGAAGAACTATAAGAGTTCCTTACTAACAAAATAACATGGGCCCAGTCTATCTATAAAGCCGTAGCAAATAAGAACCGAACCCTAGCACCGGCTTACTAAATTAGTAACTTTGTCTGGCTAGACGCAAGAAATCTGAATATGAAATGACCTATTAAGAAACTTAACTGGAAGAATGCCGGCCCTTATAAGGTTGAAAAAGTTGTCTCTTTTTATGCCTACTGACTGAAGCTCCCTGATACGGTTAAAATCCACCCTATATTCTATATGTCAGTCCTCTACCCTACTGCCCCTGTATTAGACGCCCTACTTAGACAGATCCAAGACCCTCCCCCACTAGTTGAAGTGGATGGTAAGGATGAATACCTTGTTAAAAGAGTTGACAATATTAAGTACGACAAACAGAAACGCAAATATATATATCTTATAAAATGGAGAGGCTTTACTAAGCCCTTATAGGAACCCGTTAACTCTATAGGACTTATATAAGCCGTAGAAGACTTTTATAAACTCTATCTAGAACTACCTCAGCCCTATCTTGCAGAAGCTTGAGTTTAAAGGGGGGGTACTGTTATGGGACTCCTCCGTAACACCTTATATACGTCTACCTGTTTCCACCTACGTAGCAAGAAGAGACCGACCACGAGACGGCAATCTAACGGTAATCTACGGCAATCTGACAGCAATCTGCCGCATTCTGCTATATTCTGCCAAGTCCACTAAATCCTACCAAGTTCTGCTAGGACCGCTACTCGAATCCTATTCTGCTCTGTGCACGTGTCGACCAAGTAACCAAACTAGCGATATATACCCTTTCTTCCCGTTTCCTTACCTTCTCTCCTTACGCAACGTCTTGACTTTATCACACAGTTTATGTACATAGCTTAATAATATCTACTTCGCTATATATATTATCACTACTTGTACTCACTCCGTGACACTGGCTCTAGTATCGCGATATGCTGTATAAGGTAGATTTTTATCCTGGCTGGTAAGTTAAGTCTGTATATAACTTCTGAAATTTTTGCTATAACCCTAAATGGTCCTAGCCTAATATAGTCTAACTTCTTACTTGGTTGTTAACTCTTAAAATTTTTGTGTAGTAGCTATACTTTATCTCCCTCCTTAAGATCTAGTCCCTTAGATCTCTTAGTATTATAGTACCTTTTTATTTATTCTTATACTAGTTTAGCTGTTTCTTTAAGGTCTGTATAAAGATTTATTAACATTTCCATTCTTTCTTTAGCTGTACTACTTATCTTCTTTACTTAATATGGCAATAATGTTCTTGGCTTGTACCCGTAATTCGCCTTAAATAGTAATATTCCCATTCCTTTCTGTGGTGTTATATTATATATAAACTATATAACTGGTAATAATAATACCTAATTGTTCTATATATAATTAATATAGTGCCTTAGATACTATTCTAGTGTCTAGTTTAATCTTTCTGTTTGTCTGTCTATTTGCGGATAATACACTATTAAGGTTACTGCGTGAACTCCTTATTCTGCTAGAAATACCTCCTAAAATACTACTATAAATCTTAGATCTCTGTCCAATATAATCTTATCTAGTACTCTATATTTTATAAATACTTCCTTAACATAAATTCTAGTGACATCTTCTGCTGATATCTCTTCTATATATACTATGAAGTATCCCCACTTTATAAGCTTATCTACTATTACTAAAATTGCGTTATAATCTTGCCCTATAATAGGATCTCTTAACTTTAGTAACTTAATAATAAAGTCCTATAATATGACTTCCTATAGTCTTTCTGGTATTTTAACAGGTTATAGCCCTCTATATAGCTTATGCCTTATTGGTTTATTTCTTTAGCAATCTAAATATTTCTTTATAACTTATCTTGCTAGTCCCTAGATTCCTTAAATAATATATTCCTCTTAAAGTCTTAATACTAAGCCTATAGCTCCATTATGTCCTTAAGTTAGTCCCTTATAAAATAACTTAATAAACTCTTTTGTAATAGACCTTAGAACATAAGTTGCTTCTTTATTCTTATACTATTCCATATCTAGATCCTCTACCTATGCATTTTAGATCTTTTACGCCTAATTACTTTTTAGTAATTTATAGACCTAACTCTCTTTAGTCGCTATAATCTTTGGATAATTATACCTAATTAATCTGTCTTAATCCTTTCACAGTAAAGCCCCTAATGGCTTTTTATTACTTTATAACTCTGCCTTTCTGCTAAGTACGTCTACTCTTGCATTTTTAGTACCTTTAGTATACTAAATTTTAAAATAATATTCTGTAAGCATTTCTGCCTATCTAACCTATCTTTAGTTAAGTTCCTTTATTATTAGGAATCCTATAAGGTTCTTATAGTCCATTTTAACTATAAATGGTTTTTCTATGCCTTGTAAGAATGCTCTTTATTTTTTAAGTACTGTAACTATACCTAACAACTCCTTATTATAAATGTCATAGTTTAACTCTAGTGGTATTATCTTCTAACTATAGTACGCTACTAAATGCTATATGTCCTAATGCTTCTATAACAAATATACTCCTAGTGCAAAGTCTAATATATCTATCTTAACAACTATCTTTAACTTTAGTTAATAGATCTTAAGGATTGGTTCCTAGGTAAATAACTCCTTAAGTTCTCTAAATAACTTCCTTTACTTATTTTCCTATACCCATAATTCCTTTTTTTTTGTTAGCCTTATAAACGGCTTAATGTTTTTTAACTACTATGCTATAAACCTCCTATAGTAATTGCAAAACCCTAAGAATAATCTTAACTGCATAACGTTCTCTGGTTCTTGCTAATTTACTATAGCTTTAACTTTCTTTAGGTCCATACTAATCTTTTCTAGTTTAATAATAAATCCTATAAAATTGGTCTTTTTTGTAAAGAACTTGTATTTCTTAATTGCTACTGGTATCTATTCTTCTTATAGTCTCTTTAAGACCTATTTAACGTGTTCTCCATATTCTTCCTTATTTATTAAGTAGATAATAATATTGTTAAGGTATACCATAATAAACTTATTAAGGTGTTCTTCTAATACACTATTAATTCGCTTCTAGAACGTTAATAGTGCGTTTATAAGCCTAAATTATATAACTAATGGCTTATATAGTCCTTTCTTTAACCTAAAGGCTGCCTTCTATTTATTGCCTTCCTTAATCCTAATCTAATAGTACGCCCATCTTAGATTTATCTTTGTAAAGATTTTTACGCTACCTATCTAATCTTAGATTTCACTAATTAAGGGTAAAGGATACCTATCTTTCCTAGTAATGCTATTTAACTGTCTATAGTTAATGCATATCCTAAGTTTTCCGTTTTTCTTTAGGATAAATAATACTAGATATCCTGCTAATAACTGTAATGGTCTAATATATCCCTTTTATAAGTTCTCCTAAATAAACCCCTTAAGCGCTACTAACTTGGTTTTAGTAAGCTTATAGATTAAAAAGAATTTTAGACTTATTTCTAGTTCTAATTCTATCTTATAGTCCTATGCTATATACTCTAACAGCTTTTTACTTTTTAGTAACTATAACTTTTTACTATACTTATAGTATCTTTTTGGTATATAACTTAAGCCTTACTTAGTCTCTTTATATGTTGCTCTAACTTAGTACTATACTAACTTGGTTTATTATCGCGTTTTATATTATTAAGTATCTTTAATATTAACTTAACCTATAACCTAATTAATCCTTGGATTATATTTCTGTAACTAAGGCATTTCTAGTATCACCTTATCCTTTCCTAATAGTAGGATATTAAAAGATATCTTAACCTATCTTCCTTTAATAGTTAACTAAATAGGTCCTGTTTTAAGATTAATAATGCCTCCTTTATAGGCTATCTAATCTCCTAAAATTGTTATAAGTAGATATAGGTATTTCTTTTATCTGTGTAGTAACCCTATTCTTTCTACTGCTACTAATAATATATGGTTTCTTATTACTCCACTATCTATTAGTGCTTTAAACTGCTAATTCTGCCACTTAACTTATAAATTTAAGTGTTATCCTTAAACTCCTTTAAGGGTTTAAGGCTTTACTACTAGTTCCCTTTAGTTCTATAGGCCTCCTATTTTCCTAACTATTAGCTACTAGATCCTGCTTATACTTAGTCCACTTTTAGCTAATACTTAGTTTATTTCTTTTCTTCTACGTGCTATAGATAAGTGTTCTTTAAACAATTCCACTACTGTCTTCCATCTAGGTATTCTTCCATAAGGAATCTTCCTAGTTAAAGTATTAGGTCCCTGTCACGGGACACCTCCGTGACACCTTATACACGTCCACCTATTCCCACCTGTTTCCACCTGTTTCCACCAACGCAGCAAGAAGAGACCGACCGCGAGACGACAATCTGACGGCAATCTGCCGCATTCTGCCATATTCTGCCAAGTCCACCAAATCCTGCCAAGTTCTGCCAGGACTGCTACTCAAATCCTATTCTGCTCTGTGCACGTATTAACCAAGCAACCAAACTAACAATATATACCCTTTCTTCCCATTTTCTTACCTTCTCTCCTTACGCAATGTCTTAACTTTATTATATAGTTTATGTATATAGCTTAATAATATCTACTTCGCTATATATTATCACCACTTATACTCACTCTATAACACTATATTATGTTAAAACCTACATTCTGCCCCGCCCTATTTAAAATGCAGAATAACCTTAAAGCCCCTATAACGGCCGCTGACATTATATCCGCACTTTGGGAACAATTAGCAGATATACAAAAGTCCTTTATAGACGCCCTTATATAAAACTAAGCTGCTATAGCTTAACAGCAAGCCAAATAAGAAGCACGGCACTAGAAAATAATTAAGACCCTCTAAGAAGAAATCCGTACCCTTAAGACGCCCACGCTAAGCCCTTAAGACCAGTCGCCATTACTAGAAGCTAATACGCGGAACGCGAGCCCTAAACTAGCAATAGTTATCTTACCAGTAGAACCGACTACTGCGCTATAATAATCTAAATAATTACTAGACCCTCTAATATTTACTAGTAAACAATGAGAACTCTAATTATTCCTAAGCCGGCTTAAAAATAAGCTAACTGGTAACGCTAACCGCTACCTAACTAAAGCTAACCAACTCTGTTATGCCCTAAGTTAACTAGGAGGAGATATAGCTGACTGTTACAGAGTGAGCACAAGCGATGATAATATATAGCGAAGTAGATATTATTAAGCTATGTACATAAACTGTGTAATAAAGTCAAGACGTTGCGTAAGGAAAGGAAAGTGGGAAATAGGGGAAAAAGGGTATATAACGTTCGCTTGGTTGCTAGGTTAACGGGTACTATGCTATACACGGGCAGGGTAGAGCTTAGGTGGCAGTTCTAGTAGAACTTAACAGAATTTAGTAGTTAGAGGTCCTTAAAGTTGCCAATTAGCAACTCCGATAGTAGAGACAGCAGATTGCGGCGGAATACAGCAGATTGCTGTTAGATTGCCATCTCGTGGTTAGTCTTTAGTTGTTCAGTTAGTGGAAATAGGTGGACATATATAAGGTGTTACGGGGGTGTCCCATAATAGTACCCCCCCTTTAAACTCAAGCATCTGCGAGATGGGGCTGTGGTAGTTCTAGGTGGAGTTTATAAAAGTCTTCTACGGCTTATATAAGTCCTATAGAGTCGGTAGGTTCCTATAAGGGTTCAGTAAAACCTCTCTATTTCGTAAGGTATATATATTTGCGTTTCCGTTTATTATACTTAATATTATTAACTCTTTTAACAAGGTACTTATCCTCACCATCCACTTTAACTAGTGGGGGAGGGTCTTAGATCTGTCTAGGCAGGGCGTCTAATATAGGGGCGGCAGGGCGGAGGACTGACGTATAGAATATAGGGTGGATTTTAACCGTATCAGGGAGCTTTAGTTGGTAGGCATAAGAAAAGACAACTTTTTTAACCTTATAAGGGCCAGCGTTCTTCTAATTAAGTTTCTTAGTAGGTCGTTTTATATTTAGATTTCTTACGTCTAGCTAGATAAAGTCACCAATTTAGTAAGCTAGTGCTAGGGTTCAGTTCTTATTTACTACGGCTTTATAGACAGACTGGGCCCATATTATTTTATTAGTAAGAAACTCCTATAGTTCTTCTATCTTCTTTACAAATTTGTTTGCTTCTGCAACTTATAAGGCCTGATAAGCTAGATAAGGAATATTACTAAAGGGTTTAAAACCCATTCGCGGGTGCTAGCCATAATTAGCCAGGAATAGGGAGACCTTTATGGTTTCTAAGACGGAGTTATTTGCAGTAAACTTAGTAAATACAAGCCAGTCCATCTAGTTATCCTATAGATACGACGTATATATCCAAATATACTGTTCCATTATAGCATTTGCATGTTCCGTTTAACCATCCGTTTCTGGGTAATATGCTGTAGACAACAGTGCTTTAATATAGAGTTGGGTAGTTAGTTCTTTCTAAAACACTAAGATAAACTGGCGGCCTCTATTAAAGACAATTGTTTTGGGGAGTTTATAGAGTTTCTATATATAATCTAAGAATAGTTGGGTAATGGCAGGTGCTAATATATTAGGGTAGGCGATTAAGTGTCTCATCTTAAATAGTCGGTCTATAACTACCATAATGTTCGTGCAGCCTTTACTTTTGGGGAGATTAACAACGAAGTTAATTAAGATGTCCTTCCATCTTCGGTCCGGAACAGGCAGTGGCTTTAGAAAGCTGTTGTATGTCTTATACAAAGCAGTGCTCCCATTAATCCGACAAAGTTTTAACGGCCGTTTGTTTCGTTTGATTAGCCACCTAGTCTATTTAAATTAATTAGCTCAATCCAAACAGCGCTTTCACTCAATCCGATTAGTAGATTAATTAATAATTTCTTAGCACACCCTACTATGGAGTAAAATATTAAATCTTTTGGTTTCTCTAGGTATTAGAAACAGAAATATATTTACTGAGGCTCTATACGAAGCTCTACGGAGGCTCTGCACCAGGCTCTGCACCAGGCTCTGCACCAGGCTCTGCGGAGGCTCTGCACGAAGCTCTGCACGAAGCTCTGCGTACAGAGGCTCTGCACCAAGCTCTGCGGAGGCTCTGCACAAAGCTCTGCGTACAGAGGCTCTGCACCAAGCTCTGCGGAGGCTCTGCACAAAGCTCTGCGTACAGAGGCTCTGCACCAAGCTCTGCGGAAGCTCTGCACAAAGCTCTGCGTACAGAGGCTCTGCACCAAGCTCTGCGGA
>Ga0307507_10004709_pt1 | contig 23629 bp, 19 predicted proteins | sample 7_EM_MG_FD_207223 | JGI IMG/M metagenome (GOLD analysis project Ga0307507, IMG submission 207223) | Populus trichocarpa ectomycorrhiza microbial communities from riparian zone in the Pacific Northwest, United States - 7_EM | ecosystem: Host-associated > Plants > Roots > Unclassified | place...
TCACGGCATCATAGCCCATCACTCGCCTCCACTTTGATATTCGCTTAGTTGCCACCCCCTCTTTTTTACGCCACATGTCGATCCCTGAGCTTTAGCGTGATTTCCAGTTTCACCAAATTTTGGGGTAGATACGGTTCTGGGGCAAGGCTGAATGTTAGATATCAACTTCCATCAGGGGGCAAGAACTCGAATATAAGAAAAATGTGCCAGGACGTTGGAATTTCCCTTCTCGGCTACACGAGGGGAAAACACAAACAGCCCTCAATTGCGACAAAACAAAAGGAATATACCCGGCGCCTTACTAGGAGAGGCAATTACAACGTTCTAGCACATTTTCCTTCTATTCGAGTTTTTACAGTTGGGTTCCCAAATCAGATTTAACACAAGAGTCAGTACTAGACCTTAGGAGTTTTAAGGCCCGGAGAGAATTCAATATCACAAACAATAGTGGATCAATGGCAACCCGGTGTTGCACCCCCTCTCGGATCACCGGTATCTCAAGCATTCTAGTAGAGCAGCCTGTATTCGCATGGCTTTCTCGACTTTCTACCTGTATTGTCTCCATTCTGGATGTTGGGTTAGGGCTCCCCGTGAAGGCATTGGCGAGGAAAATTAGAAGAGATCTCAGAGCTCATCAATCATCAATAGACAGTATAGAGAAGAGTGAATTCCAATGCTCTGAGTAAAAACTAATGCTTGCTTCGCGCGCAGGGAGAAACCTCTCCTCTTTATTATAGTCTCCGAATCCCGAGGATTCCTAATGCTTCCCCTCTGTCGCAATCATCCGAAAGAGGGTTCACGATTAGGTGTGAACGACTAGGAAAACAATTGCGCTTCTGATAGGGGTTGCGGCACTTGATTTCTTGGTTACTGGCTTGCTAGGGGCTTGGCAATTGCCCGCCCACCCCACAGTAGGGATCTAGTTGATCTAGAACCGCATTTTCCCAGATTCAGAGTCCTTTCACAAAGCCACTACTATCTAAAGAGCCCGCTCATCCACAATATAGAATTTAGCTTAGGCTATGATAGAATTCTTTCGCTCGCGAAGTGAGACATCCCTAGAACTCAAATCAGACAAAAAGTTGCGGTCCTTCCCCTGCCAGGGGAAAATAATTGTCTGCGGGCTGACCAAAAACCTCCGCTCGAGAGTTTATAAAGTGTGCACTTTGAAGACCGCTATTCTTATAGTTCGAGCACTGCACACACAACAAGAAAACTGAGTTAATTTAGGAATATAGTAGGAAGGTTCTCAACTCCCCTCTCTTGTAATGGCCGGTGGCCCAGCCGATACACCATAGCATCATACCTACGAAGAAAGTGAAGAAGTCAGACTTGACGCCGGCACTGTACCTTTCCGGCTCACTACCACTCGGTCCACCGGTGATTACCGGTTCCGCTGCAAGGACAAGACCATCGTTTCAGGCGCAAGGCGCAAGGCGCTCCCTGCGCGCTTTTTCGATACATTGCGTCTAAGCAGTCTAGAACCATCCACTCACCCACCAGCCGCTTCTTCCGGCGATTTCTTCATCATGGACCACTCCTCGTATGGCAGGATTCAGCACCTGTGGGCCTGGCGGATACTGGGCGCTGGTAGGCTACCTTAATACAAGTGCAATTGAGCAGTTTGGGTGGAATGTTTCTGCTTCGCTTTTCCCCCAGTGCTTCCGTCTCCCAATAGTTGGCGCCGAGGGATGCCTTAACTTATCCCGTCCAGCAATTTTCCATGATTGCGTCATATCGTTATGTTAAGCGGTCAACCTGCCCTGGTGGCTATATATATCGCGATAATACCAACCAATGACACGACAAGCCTGTTTCAATGCTTTGTGCACACTCCCGACCCACGAACCCGAAGTATACAAGCAGACATTCATGTTCCGCAGAAGTTGCGCAAAACAATCAACAGTAACTCACGATAATTCTGAGTTTTAAGATCTATATATGCATTCGTGAAGTGTTCGCAATATCGATAAGATACATATAGCACCAAAGGGTAAATTACCAGGATCTACGAATAACCCCCAAAACAACCAATTGGGATTCCCCACCCCTGCCCAATAACCCCCCCCCAAGGTAACTACCGCACAGCGCATTACCCCCCCTTCACTCCTCATTCGCTCGCAACTTCTTCCGGCGGGGTACCGCGTCCCCAACCGAACCATCTTTCTACAAGCACACTATAATACTACAGTGCAGCGCAGTACAGTACCGTACGATACAATACAATATAAACACCACCCATCACATGCCCCTCTACATACAACAACACTTCGGCCAAACCCATCGCACCGCACACCCACCGCACACCCCATACACCCTGACCTCACTGGTCCCTGCGCCGCGAGGGTGCGCACCATTCAGGTACGGTACGACACCAACCCGACACGCGGTGTAACCATGAGCGCATTAAACTTGCCGTGCATCCCCGGAACCCGCACAGACGGATCTACAAGTGGAAAAGCGCGGGGTTGGCCAAACCGTTTTGTTGAGGGGTGAGAAAAAAATAAAATGAAGGAAGGAAAAGAAATGAAGTGAACAGGGTATGTTTATTCTCCGATGCGCTGTGCAGTCTTGGAGGTGGATGGGAAAAGTAGGAATTGTGTGCTGAGTGCGGGGAGCGAGGAGGAAGGAGTGGTTTTAGTTGTATTGTAAATCTAGGTTGTGATACTCGGAGGAAAAATTGGTTTGCGGGGTGAGGGATTACGATACCTGGAATAAGTCGCCGCTACTCGCAGTGTCGAAGCGTTTTTAGAAACGACTGCTATTGCATACCACCCATTTTCGAGAAAAAGTGCCAAATTTTGGCGGTATGCAATAGCAGTCTTTTCTAAAAACGCTTCGACATTGCGAGTACCTATCATACTCAATGCTGGTACTGTACTCACTTTGTATCCCCAACTCGAGAACATCAGTAAGCGCTCCTTTATGATATGATACTTGCCTTTTCCTCCCCATACTCGTACCCTCACTCCCTCCCACTCCCATACCGGTACTCTACCCGCAAACTATACCCAACCCAGACACACCTACTATCACAGCCTCTCAATCGCTACCAAACATTCCCCCCCCCCTCTCTCCCTCTCTCCATCGTAACACCACCAACCCGGATTCAGCGCCCCCCGAAAAACAAAACTTGGGCGGTACTGTATGTACTGTCGGAGGTCATAGAGATGGATGACGTTGCAAGGATAAGTTTCCCTCATTGCCGTAACGCAAAAAGAAGAAAAAAGCCTCCCGGCGATCCTGGCCCCCCCTTCCCGCTCCGAAGATCTTCCGTATCGTATCTGTTCATCGGCTTATCATATCACAAGAGACATGGCAATTGCGCGGGGTGGGCCTTAGCGTTGAACAGAACAACTCCCTGACCCACCATGCCGTGGCCTGGAGCTTCGATGGTTACAGCACAACCGATAGGAAATCCGGGGAAGATGAAACATCATAATATCACATCACACCATATCGTATCGCATCTTATCAAGTAAATTTATTTTTGGACCAAGAAGCGTGACAAACAAGCTTTTCCTTCTTTCCTTCTCTTACCGGTACCTCGCTCTCTATCACCTCCAAAGAACAAGCGAACAGATGATAGGAAACACGAAAGAAACGAAAGAAAAAAAAAACGAAAAAAAAAAGAAGAGTGAGAGAGAAACCCTTTTTTGCAAAATTGTAAGGAATGAGAGGAAACACACCCGTACGAATAATGGCGGGCTTGCAAAAACAATAACATGAAAAATAAAGAAAAAAACCACAAGGACCCCAGAAAAAGCAAAGAGCAAAAGCAAGGACTTTTCCGTTCGCCGTATCCAGCTGCCCCCAACTGCCCAATCGAAACCGTGAGTGGAGTTAAAATGCAGAAAGCCGAACGTAGCCCATGAAAAGAGACCAGAAGCGAGAAAGAAAGGAAAAATGGAAGAAAACAAGAGGGAAATCGTAGGAACGGGGAGAAAAAGAAAAGAAAAGAAAAAAGCAAATCCCACGGAAATGGAAATGGAAGCGGGAATGGAAAAAAAATCAGAAGAAAACTAATTCTCCCCATCCATTTCACTGGCCGGCGTCGCAACGCCGCTAGCAATCCAGGATGCACCATTGGTCTTCTCCTCAATTGGCCAGACCTCCCGTGCGTACTCCTCCATCCCTCTCCAGCCGGGCCAAAGAGCTCGAGAAATCTTTGTCGCAGAGCCCTCCATTTCCGGCCTGAAGTAAGGGGCGCGCTGCTCACATAGCACCTTCACAACCCCCTCCAATTGGTCCCGATACCCAGGCGGGATAGGGATACGGATTTCCAGAGGATGGGGCTGGTAGTTTACTGGTCTTCCCAGAGCTTTAGAGAAGGCGCTGCAAACTTGCAATGGCGTCAGGACTTCAAAAGCGAGGGGAATTCTAAATACCGGTTCTGGTTAGCCACCGCCGACATCTGTCGTAAGCTCGAGGGGAAGAAAGCGAAGAAAAGAGAAAGCGTACCTCTGTCCGCCCCACTGGCTCACTCCATCCTTGAAAATCTGAATAACCGCTGCTCCAAGATCATGCTCTGTATCAATGAATGGGATAGGGTAATCTGGCGGAAAAGGCGCTTTCCATACAAAGCCCCCATCCGCTCTAGGGGTCAGCTGCCACAGCGGATAGGGTCTTGATGAGAAATTATTATGATAACTGCCCACATAAACGAAGGTAGCTGGCAACTCTAGCTGGCGAATGTACTGCTCAACCGTGAATTTAGTAGCCCAGAGGGGTAACGGGTCCTGCGGAGGATCATGTGTCGAGTGGTCTGTCAGTGACGAGAATATGTAGTGTCGTATGCCGGCCTTGAGTGCTGCAAGAGCAAGTGACTTTCCAGTCGCAACCTCGTCGGTCCACGCGTACGGCGTAGTGTTGACGAAGGCGTACTGTGCACCAACGAACAGCTTGTCCACGAATGCTTGATCGTCAAGGGAACCTTCCAGCAATGTCACATTCGGGAGAATCCTAAGTTCCGCTGATAGTTGAAGATCTTTTTTCAGAGACCTAAGCTGCGCACGCACTTTGTATCCCACGGCGGAGGCTACCCGGACAACGCTAGAGGCTTGTCGACCAGTGGCGTTCACCACAACCAGCTCCTTTAATGGTGTGGAATTTGGCGCAGGTTGTTGACCTGGGTCTGTCATTGCACTGTCTATGACGTTGCGTGGCCCGGGTTTTGCGGCTCTTGACATTCAATGGCAATTATTTCCGAAGTTATGGTGGCGGGTAAGGTAAGAAGAAGAAGGGACTCCCTCGTTGGTTGTGAGAAACCGTCCAACTAGAGCACAACTTCCAAAGGTAGGCCCAGCTGATAACAAGCGCGAGAAGGCGAAAATAAGGGTTTGATTGAGGATGGAAGGGATGGGCAAATAACCGGGGATGAGTGACTTGAATGAAAGAGAGAAGGCGGGGATGAGGGGTAAAAAGGAATGGGAAAAGAATTAGATCTAATAAAGCTTTTCAGGAAGGAAGCGGGCACTATCAGACTTTGCTCCGCTAAGCCTGTTGTAGCTATGGAGAGTGTTCGGTTTTGGTGATGATTTTAGTAGTTTTGGAAAGGACCTCGAGACGATAAGATCTAGGAACAAAGATTTTTTGTTTTAGGGGAAAAAAATCTCAATCTTAGTTTCCAGGATTCAGATTAACTGTGCTCGTATCTTGGTATCATTCGCAGTTGATAGGAAGGTTGATACGAGTTCTTTGTGCCAGTGAGTGAAGGTTTCTAAAGCGGAGGAAAATCAGTATCTGTTCTCTTGGTATCTCTCCGTGCCTCTTCCAGTCTTTATCTTTGGGATATTTCCACCTTCCTGTTATCCTTCTTCGCCCAGCTGATCAGAATAACAGTAGCTCTTACTCTCCTCATCCTCGAACTTACATTAATATAATGGATTCTCCCCTAACCTCTTGGTTCTCAGCAGTGAATGGCCCAACCTCGATTTTCCTCGTTGTTGAAAGGGATCAAGTCAATTGATCACTCGATAGTCTTGGATAGCTTTCTTCTTTCTGCCTCTTTCTCCCTCCTCTTCCCTTTCTCGTGCTCCCTCTTGCCCCCAGTTAATATACCCTTCCCTCACTCCCCTGCGGACACTGGGGCAACTGCTCTATTGCTCCAGGAACCGCATCGAACTTACTCACGATGATGCACTGAGAATGAAATGACGTGTGAGCCCCATGCCATTCACACCACCGATAATCACATCGAATCCTACGCCGGCAAGTCCGAATCGCTGGCTCGGGATATTTTATAAGCTCCCCCAATTATCACGCCGGGACTTGAATTACGCCAAATAAAAATAATCATCGAGAATTGAGATGTCTGCTATTCTGCGATCCCTTCATGACACGGAGGAGCACCTCCCAACACCTAACTCTGCATTTCTAGCAGCTCAAACTCACTTCACCTCACTCCAGTCTAAAAAGGCTTCAGGCACAGAGCAGAATGAATGGGGTAATAGCAGGGGGGGAAGTGGGAGATCGGTTGGTATGCGGTCAACCCAACCCACAACCGGCGCATTTCCGTTGCCCACCATATCATCGTGGTTCGAGTGTAGTTGAGAAATGGATTGCTACTTTGGTGGCAGAAAGAAAAGGAAAAAAGGATAAAAAAAAGAAAAGAAAGTAGAAGTGAAAATGAAAATGAAAATGAGAATGAAAAAAAAAGAAAACAAAAGCCATCGAAGGAGGAAAAAAAAAAGCAAAACATCGGCAACCTAACCACGACTTCCATACTTGTACACACTACAGAGCCCACGTTCAGGTACCCAAGCCCCTTGCTCTCGGGGGCGAACTGAGAAGATATTTCTCTCCACTGGAGCGGGAAAGTTTACGTAATTCCCTTCCCTCCCTCCCCTTCGAGTCACCAGACTTAGAAGGGCTTGATTTAGGGGAGGATGGAAGTGAAAAGAAAAGATGGAAAGAAGGCAAAAGGGCAACAAATGGAATGGGTAGACAACAGACAGTGGGAAAGAAGAGAAAAGGAAAAAGAAAAAAAGCCGTTGGGTGCATTAGCTGGTACGGAAGGAATATCTTGTCTTGGAAATCATAAACCATCTTGGCGTGTTCCAAGGTCCTGACTCTTGGAGTGGTTGGCGAAGGGCGGGGGGAAAAGGATGGCAATTGGCAATTGGGCACACATGGCACAGTGGCACTTGTATTCCCTCTCTAGGCGTTTTTCTGCTGTGCGGTACTCGAGCATAACAGTACAGTACTTTTTTCCGCATCCTTCTTGTCTGCTGAGCTTAGTGTTACATCCCACACCCCCTGCGTGTCAGTTGCTATTTTGCCCGCATACAATTGAAGATGCTACAAAAAGCTCGGAAGACTCTACCGACGAAAAGAAAAGAAAGAGTGAAGAATGAAAAAAAAGAATGAAAAAAAAAAAAAGAAGAGAATGCAGCCTTCTCGCTGTAACACAATGTACGGGTAAGGTGCTCAATACTGATATAATTCTTTGTCATTTAATGCAAAGGAAGTGCCTTCGGATCCGTGGTAGACTTTTATTACCGGTATTTCAGCTTTGTATACTGTATTATACTTATGAAAGCACGAATATCATACCGCAATGGCACTTCCTGTAGCCCTTCAAGCCATTCGTCAAAATTTGTGAGAAAAAGGAAAGGGAAAAAGAAAAAGAAAAAGAACCTGACAAGGGCCGTGCACACTAGAGCCCCAACCGAACATCAATCACACGCAATAATTATAGTAACCACCCACCAAGGACTAAAGAGGTTTGCTTTGCTTCGAATCCCTCTCATCGTAGAGCTGGACTGAATGTATGTTGCTTGTATCCCTATCCTCCGCGGAGAAAACCCCAATATAATTTATATAAAGAGAGGGTAGGAAGGTATAAGGTCGGGATTGCACAGTCCGAATCTGTATTAACGCCAATACCAGTAAATAGAATAGTAGACTACCTTTATTATATTGCCATGGGGTAACCCTTTTTCAAAAATATGATACGTGGGACCTGGCTCTCCCAGAGAATCACCCCATGTGCTGTGAATAGACAAGAAGAGAGGTATTCTGTTGGTTACGGAGAGATCGTGAATCGTCATGCTGGAAAACTTGTTCCTCCGACGATCCATCCAAAACTATCAAACATCCACCCATTCCAACAATCCCTTGCTGTCATCACTAGAGCACTTCTATCAGGTTTCGAAACCTTTGATCTTCTTTCGGCTTCGATCACGATTCACGGAAGATTTTCAAATTATGCGGCCAATTTGTCCCGGCCTTCTCTTCATCTATTTCTCTCACTCGTCAAGCGGATTTTTAACTTTGCTGTCTTCCTCTAAAAATTCCCAGATGATGAAAATCTATCTATCTATATTTTTCAGAAAAAAAGAAAATATGAAACAAAGCAAGGAAAAGGAAAAGGAAAAGGAAAAAGTGCCATCATTTGGTTCGGTATACGCACCTTGATGGCGCCCTCTGACCGGCTGCCCTTGTCATCAACAGCGGGGTAAGGTGCATGCTACCGGGTATAATACCTGGTTTATCCGCCAGATCAATTGTTTGGAGTATTGGGCCACCTGTGTAGTCGGCATTTTCGACCACTAAGGTTCACAGTAAGTAGGGATTGCGGGAGGGAGAGTAGAAAAAGTAACAATGAGGGAAGGTGGGGAAGGAAGATACCGATGCCGAGGGATAAGGACTTATCAGAGCGCGAACAAAAAAAAAAGCGGAAATTTTCTAAAAAAGTAATAAGGGCTATTGGGTTTCTGGGGAGTAACCTTACTAGGCACCTGCAAACTCCCAGCATCTTTGTTTGATGGCTTTGGTAAATTCATCAGTTCTACTATCTTGATCCCATTTTAGGGCTTTGAGCTTTAATTTAGCATGTTCCACCTCTTCAGCGTGTAAGTGAGCTCCGCTGTCTCTCAGTAACGAAACGTTGACTTCAATACTAGCATCGGCCGCCAGAAATAGGGGTGTTCTGCCGTCTCCGTTACGTAAATGAACCGAAGCTCCTTGAGAGAGAAAGTCACGGAGTATATCGATGTTACGGCACGTGGCGGCTAAATGCTAATTGAACACTGTTCGTTAGAAAGAGAGTGAAGAAGAAAGTGGAATGCAGGGCTAGGCATATAGCAGTAACGGTATCCTTCCTAGGTGGAAGGCGCGGGAGATAGGGTGATGGCAAAGATAGAGTTGTGGAATAATGGACCGGAGAGCGAGAGTGACGACATAGATCGTGAAAAGATCGTCGTAAAAAACATTTGGGGGAAAACACGTGGGTAACGTCAAGAGACGGCATTGGATGTGGTGATGGCATTAAAAAGGGGGGAGGGAGAAAGAAAAAGGGAGAGAGGAAAGTGACGACGAGACAAAGAAAATGGTACTAACCAGCGGCGTGTTCCCCGAGTAATCAAACTCATTCAGCAAAAACTCGTTTGATTCCTTTAACACAGATGAAATGCTCTTTTGGTCCCCTTTCTTTATGGCGTAGGCTAAGGCGGTCAATCGTGAGAGCTTTGGTGGTAGCAATGAGTTCGGATGTGAAAAGCTAGTTGCGGCTTGCTCCGTTAGCTCACCTCGTAAGGATAGGGACATCTGTTGACGGATATCGGTAACGGTGAGTTCGGGTTTTGCCAAAAGGCAGGAAAGCTTCGTGAGCGCAGCTAGAGTTTAAATATTTACATGTTAGCTCGGTGGTCTTTGTAGTCCCCCTAGGTGGAGTATGGGATGGCATCAATTAAACATTTAAGGGAGGTATTGGGAGACGAGGGAAGGGGCAATGGCGATAACGATAGGAGAATCTGGGATCAAACAACGAGGAGTAATCTCAAGAATCAGAGGGCAGAATAAGGCTAAGCTAGGGGTTTTATGGTGGAGGCAATGACTAGTGAAGAATGAGGCAGTGGGGGGAAAGAAGAGAAAGGAGCGGGAACTACCTTCGGTGGTCATGTCCAGCCCAAAAACAATGCCAGCTCTGGCCAATGCCGTACCAGAAGCATATAGGGGACTAACACTTCCAGTCATGCCTATGAATTGGTCAGCCACATAATCCATGCCACTGTGAGTTTCCAAATCCATTGCCTACATTGGGTCACATTGACAATGACAATTCCGTTATCAACTCCCTTCTTCAACACCGCCATCAATCGTTCATCTTCAGGCATGTTGCCCGCTCCGAAGGTCTCGAGGACTAATCCCTTCAGGTTTTCTAACGCCAGTATTCCTTCAATCATCTCGGGGAGGATACCAGGGAAGATTCGCAAACAAGCGACGTGGGCTGTGGATAGGCTTGTCTGTACGGAAAACGGCGCAAGGGTGGATGGACGGTTGACCAAATTCCAATTTATAGTTGTGGATATTCCAACCTTCCCAAGGGAGTTGAAATTTGGGGACGAAAAGGCACGGAAATCGTGAGCATTGCTCTTGGTAGCTCTGGAATAAGTTAGAGCAGAGGAGCAAAATCGAGTAGGACAAAGGATGACATGAAATACCGATTTCCACGAAATAACTTATGATTAAAGAAAAGGCAAACTTCGGGTACCATGTAATGGCCAGCGATAATGAGACTTCCGAGAAGATTGTCTGTAGCATCGTTATGGAGCTCCGCCATTGGTGCTTGGGATCCTCTTTACAACAGAATAAGAGTGAGCGGTTAGGCTAAGAAGTGAGGAAACGGGGCTCACGTTAGGATAATCGATTTCCCCAAATTACTGATCATAAAGCTCAGCGCGGAGCTTGTGTAAGCTAGGCTATCGGTACCATGCAAGATCACAAACGCATCAAAAAGCTTATAATTGCCTGTGACTAGTATTAGGATATTCTTGAAAATTGGAATGCCTGCGGCTTACGCTTTATTGATTTTGCAATCTCACCCCAACCTTTAGCGTTGATGCTCGAACTGTCAAGGAGGGGATTGAATTCGAGAATTGCGTATCGAATGCGGCGGGCATGTTTGGAAGGAGGGGTACCTGCGTCACATTTGTGTTAGGCCTGAGGTCTCCGACATCCCGCACCGTAGTGGGCTAAATCGCAAACTCACGCAAAGATTCGAACATCACCTCTGTCTCGTCATTAGTCATGACGGGGAGATGTTTGGTGGGCGAACCATCATTGAAAGACGGTCTGGGTTTTAGATAGGCATCAAGAAAACCAGTGGCCTATGCAGCTAAGTATTAGCTTTGTGTAACCGTCATGAATTCTTAGCCTCACACGCCCAGCCTAGTCCGTAGAGTGACATGTGCTCCACAGGATCCATGGAGCAGCACCAATTGTTCCAAGGAAGCTCGTTTGCGAATTTCAAATATATGCTGCCAATGCCATGACACGACGCCATCACCGGGAGTATTTCTGACTGGACGGCAAGGAAAAAAAGAAAAAAAGGAGACACAAACTTACAGGAACGTAACCGTCTTTCCCCATACGCATACATATTGTCCCTCCTTTTAATGGGTAGGGCAAGGAGTTAGCAGAAGTCTTGTCTGGAAAGGGGGGGAAATAAACGCGATAGGGATGAGATTACCTGTCATGATTATCAAAACCCTGCTCTCCGCGACTGGATGATCATCTCCAGGGCCATCGTAGGGAGGGAAGCTTGACTGGGTTGGCGAACCATGTTGGGGACTTCCGTACGCGGGCGTACTGTTAGTAGTTGAGCTATTAGGAGTCGAGTCGCACGGAGTAGGAGTCGAGTCGCACGGGCTTGGTGTCAAGTGAAAAGTCATAGCTTCCTTATCTTGTTACTATCAGGTTTGTTTGAGTATGTAAGGGTCGATGCTAACCCGGAAACTGATAGAGATTAGGGAAGAAAGGGGGAGGGGGGTGGGTTATATAGATGCAGGGACGAGTTGAGGATTTCTTTGCTTAAATCCGTGGTCGTGGGAAAAAAATTAAAAACATTGTGAGTGGGTGGGTGGCAGATCAAGAACTCAGCGAGAGAGATTCGCGGTGTTGAGGTTCACTGGGTAGTTACGTATGTGAAGGCGGAACAATGTCCAGATTACTCAGCCTACTTCACCTTTCCCGAAGGGAAGCCGTTGCCGAAATCTAGAGCTGTTAGACATTTACCGTCGACCGGTAACTTACCCCAACAAGCATCTGATCACCATCACGAGTCCTCATCTCGGCAACTTGATAGATATTTCACGCCCGAAAATCGTCAGGTATGATACATGGTACTTCTGCCTAGGGCTTTCTACTTTTTTTCCCCCTTTCATTTATTCCGCGTTTGAATCCTTTGAAATTTAAATCGTCATGGCGCATGGATTTTCGTGTACTCTGACGAACGACGAGCTGATTAGACAGGCAACTCGCTCTCGAAGCCGGTAAACTTGGGCCGGACTAAATTCGGAGGATGTCGGAAATATACCGTCTATCACACGCAACGATTGTCGTCGGTGAGGCCCTTTGTAGCAGCCAGAACCCAAGTCATTGGAGATTTGGGTACTCATTTGAGAGTTTTTTGCTTGCGATGGGGCAAACGATGGGGTAATCTATGGGGTAATATTTTTCCGGGGATGCTCTGCTAGGAGGACCTGTGGTTGGGTTAGCCATACCGTACTAGTACATGGCTGCCCATCTCACTTTCTGGGGCTCGGAACGGAATGCGGTCTAGCTTTCTTTGATACCCGCAAGGTTTGCCAGGCACGGAACGGCTGAAAACTGGTTTCTATTATAGTTCTGAGCTCCTCCTACGCGCCGCACTTGCACCCAGTTGTTGTATCCAAGGCGGCGGATTGGGGTGGCTTTCCCTATAGTGGTAACGTACCAAGAAATGCGCAACTTCGACACAACACCTCGAGTACCGATATGGTACAGCACTGGCTGTAACGGCTTGTACTGTATCTTATTGAGCACTGCTATAAAAGGCAATGCTAATTTGAGCGCATGGTAGCACAAGCAAGATGCGGTCTTATGCACAGTCGTGCTCATTTATGTGCCGTTCCGTTGGCAATGTGCCATTAGTTCTTGAGAGCTACGATTAACTCGTACATCATACAAGAAAGGGTTTGCACATGATCTAGTCCCTACCTTAGTAGGTTTGCCATTTGCTATGTGGTTCTCCGAAGAACCCACTGTTTCGCCTATCAATTCTTTGGTATTCCCTAAACGAGGATTTAGAGGGTTTAAAACATGGGCGCCTAGGTGAAATGGGCTAGACGAGCTGATTCAATCGGTTTTCCTAAAGTCTTCTACAAGCAAGAAGCAGTCTGAGATCCACCACGCCGGCATCTACACCCGACCGTGAGGCCATAACATTATACTCGCTGTATTCAAACGGAAAATACGTAACTATGCCTGTTTTACACGGACCAAGGCCAAGCATATATCAGAATTGGAGCCCTTAAAGCTAAGAGACCTGGCAAACCAACTTTGACACTGGGAATAAGACTTCACAGGGTCGAGATATCACCAGTACCCTCCACGAGTGATAAGTTATGAAGTCCTCAATCCTCAGTTGCGCCGAACAAAAGTTTTGGAAACTAATTGATACTAGAATATGCATGCGTACAAATATCGCTGCACTAAGACATGAAGGCCCTGGTGGGTTCTCCTCAGAACATCAAAGCTCTGGAAGACTGACTGTTCTCACAAAAGCCGGAGACTAGCACATTACCACCGCTCAGGTGGTTCCTTCCGCCAATGGTCACATGGTGGCTCTTCCCCTGAGGAGAAACATGAGGGAATCTACGACCACCTTTAAAGAAGGCTTTTCACGAGTTATATAGGCTGGTTCCTGTAGAGCGCGTTTACAGCATCCTTCTGAGTCGGGAATATCCAGGTCTCCGGGAGCCAGCTGATGGAGGAGTAGACTGTCTTCTCGGGATTACATGGATAGTTCCGCCTGGCTGGTTATGAAGGGGCATGCTATGGGAACGGCCCGGGAACTTAGTGACATTCTTACTGCCATTGAGGAGACAAGGCCAACTTGGGCTAGGATCACTCGAAGAGGGGTGCACTGGCACCCGAGCACTAAACTGGACAAAGAGATTACAGGCAGTCCGTTTACTCTCGCAGTGCGGGGGTGATGGTTTGCGGTATATCACCCTGCTTCAAAAGGCGGTTTAACTGATCCTGGTATGGTTTGCTGTTATCCTCAACACCTAAATTTGGAATATGTGGGGTTAGCTAGGGGTTTGGAATAGGATTGCTGACGCCGAAGGTGTGCTGAATATCGAGGTTCGCCTGAGCGTATGAACTAGGGCTGATCGGGCCTTATGTATTTAGACTGCCGTTTGTTAAGAGAAACATAAAGTTCGCGCCTTGGGCTTTAGGCTGGTACTTTGCCAAAAAGGGTTTCCGGTCGGTATACCGAGCGTATTGCTTTAAGAAATCGTTGACGCCCAATTCGTTCCCGGAAGCGGTTGATGAACTATATCCTTCAAAATTGTCCAAGACTCTAAGACAGGCAGGAGCGAGTGCGGCGCCACGGGGAGGCTGTACTCTTTGGCCCGAGAAATGGTCTCTTTTGTATTGCTATCGCGACAAAACAAGTACTCTGCGCACTATAGCTCTTGAGTTTTCCAACCGTAGCATCGACCTTCACTCAATCATCCTCAACGATCGTCTCCCCTACAGGCCAGAATGGATCTAGCCACTCCGGAGTGTTTTCGGCAGTCTCGTGGGCCAGTCGTAAGATATCTTTGATGTTTTGAGGTCCCATATAGTTGCCATGTATTGGGTGATCTAGAGTGCTAATACTGGTGACCTTCCGCTTGAAAATCTTTCAGCATTCTGCTGAGCTAGATGAATTCGCAAAGAAAGCAACCTGTCTATGTTAGCTCGAGCAGGGATCCCCCTCCACCCTCTGCTCTGGTAGCACGCAATCTCTTCGGAGACTTTATGCTCCTTGAGCTACGAAGATGCAGGAAGCTCGACTACAGAACCTTACAGAATTCATATTCCTAGATAACCTGCTTGAGGGCTGAATCCATGACGAAGGCAATGAATACTTCTCTAAACCCGTTTCTGTCGACCCCTGTAGACAAGACTAATGGCGTTTGGGAAAGAAGGCGGGGGTGAGGTTGGTCTGGGATGTTGGGAATGGCGGTCTCATCTGCTGAATTAAACATCATCACTCTAAGAATGCATCACAAGAAACGCCGAGACACTGCCGTAAACCATGAAATGGGTTGAGTCTCTAGAGAATCCGGGTAGACTATGGCCTAGGGGAGATGGCTGAGGCTTTATATCAGAAAGTTAGCAACTCAGGAACCCTCATGACTATGTTCACTCATCAAACTTTCATATCCTTATTCGGTTCCCAAGAAATCCGTGATCCTAGCCGCACTGTTAGTACCACCACCGCCGATTCCGTGAGTCCAGCATGCCCCGATAGCACCAGGACCCCACCGCGCGCTTTTCCGCCCAGACACTGACAGGTGCTGCTGTGGTCGTTACCACACCAACCCATGCTTATTCTGTCGAGAGTGGTTGCTTGGTGGATAAATAAACATTCTGGAACCCTTTCGGTACTTATTTATATCTAAAGGTAATTATAACGAGTTTGTATGGGCGTTTTAGTACAGATCGACGGGATACTTGCCTTCCACTACTTTAGCCATATCGGTAAGGACAGGGAGTTGGCCTTTTAGTTATTGAATGAATCCTTCTCAAGTAGCTGAAGAGTGGGTAAGCGGGACTACGGTGTCACTTCATATAAGTTCCCTCCTTCCGGCTTAGGACTAAGTTAGGCTGGGAAGATCAGGCGGATTGCGGGTTGCTATTAACGCACTGATTTGTTTTTTACTGGGGGTTGCTAGGCGCTGATATACATAAGTTATTATGGTTTAATTTGTCCGAGGATCGGTACCCAAGCTAAGATTCGAGTGAGGAATATTGCGGGGTAATGCTGCGGGGGTAATGTCCGCTAGATAAAGTTTGCCAACATGGGGAGGAGAGAAACTTCGATATAGACATGCAGCAAATATTCACCTGCATTATTTACTCCTTGCTGATCTTGGGTTTGCAAGAGCGCCCACCCTATTGCGGACATTGTCCGACATCCCATATAATCTATAGTCTAAAAGTGTAACGATTAGGCAAATTAAGCAACCATTGTCCTTACTCCTCACCCCCCCCCCCGAGCCACCACGAGGGTCAACAGCGCTCATTGAGGCCTCTACCCTAAGGTACTTATATCTCCATTTCGACCCAATCCCCCACTCAGCCATCCTCTCCGAGATACCCAAAACGCCTAAAGTCACCTTCACAATCTGGAGTGGATAGAGGCCCTCAGTCACCGTGCCCCTTAGATCTGGTATCAACAAGCTGCGGCGGCTCGGCTCGCCGTTCACCAATATGTTGATAAATAGCTATCAAGCTTTTTTGACACCCGGATAAGGCTCTCTTGCCCCACGCGCGCTGCATAGATTTAGGGTAGCGTAGGGTAATACGGGCGCGCACACAAGCACCTGATCTAATGGTTTCCTCTCTGAATCTTGATGGCGTTTTTCTTGTTCAAAGTGCTGGTGTGGTGGCGGTATTGATTTGCTATATATAGTACGGTATTATATTTTTGTAGGGTATGTCCGATTTTTCGAACCGTCCGTTAATGGATAACTCGACGTGGCGCACTTAGCCCTACAGGTGCGATCGATTTTTTTCCTCATAAATAACTTTAGCATCTTTCTCTTCCTATTTCAATTGGGCAAAGTTCATCTCTTTTTCTTCGATCACTCGAGTCACGCAGCGTCTGATCCGACCAATCTTCCAGCTTGCTTTCACCCGATTCACTATCCAGGCCACAGCTGGTCTCCTACACTTGATCACAGCGTGGTCGATAACTATCCTCTCGGAAGGGGAGAAGGCCCCTTCCACACCGGGACTATATGAAGGGAGGATGGGGGGAGGGAGGTGTTGCAGTGTACCATATCTGTTGGCGGTTGCACAGGCAATTGAACTCTTTGATAACGATAGATTGTTTATTGAGAGCAAGCTTGGATGTGATGTTGTGTGCAGCCAAGTAATGCTCGAAAGGGAGCGAGCTGGATGTGTTAACGATCTTCTAGAAGAGTGCTGGGCCCTCCCAAGGACCAGGCCTAGAGGATGAGAGTGGTTGTCCAGATAAGGTTCTTATGGGAAGTGTATGAATGTCAGATATGATTGGCTAGTGTAATGGCTATTTTAGTAGGTGGTTATTTGCCTGTGGGGGTCTCCGAGGTGGGGGTCGGAGGTGTAGCGGAGAATAATAGGTATGTGTCGGGGTGGGGACCATATATGGTTAGGAGTGGTTACTACTTGTTACTGTTTGGGCCATTACAAGAAACGCGGTACCTTAGGGAGTGGGTGATATGTTTGAGTAACCCAAGAGGAGAGCTCTCCCGATGAGTATAAAACCAGGACTGAGACCCGGAAGAAGGGCATGAGAGGCATTCAGCCCCGGGGTCGAGAGCGTTTTTGAGTGCGAAGCTTCCAGTTGGTCTGGCAGATTTTGCCGGAAAGGCACTACGCAAAACCAAGCTTGAAAACTCTACGTCAAGTCTTAATATCATATAAAGCTAGGAGGCAATAGATTGAGAGGGTTTTACTAGACAATCAAAGCTCGGGCTGCGGGATTGGGCTCCCGTATCCATCTGGTTGGAAGCCCCGGACTGTCGGTGGATCGCACGATGCCATACACTAATCACCAGGGGAGATAATGTATGCCGGAATAATCTCAAGGGTGGTTTCCATAACTTATAGCTGCTACTATTGTCTAAATCAGTCCAGTCAAACCTTCTCATGTTATATAAGGATTTTGAGCATAGCTCTTAATTAGAACGGTTCTATAGATCTCGATTATGGATGCACCGAATACCTATCCCTCTCACTACATATCCCCTAGCCGGTACGCAAATAGCTCTACGCTGGGCCCCTAGACCAGGTAAGGGACCGACATCTTCCAAAGCTAAAGCAGACTTCACCTCGGCCAAGGTAAGGCACGTTTCAAGCTCTCTAGCATTAGTTGAAATCATCGCAGCACACCGAGTATGGGAACTCTCTGGTCCCCATATGCTGTGCACCATCTTCCAGTAGCTTGGGTGAATGTCGATACTACTGCCTTAGCTAGCTATTAGACATTTTAGATGCACTAACCCCAACCTGGTGATAGTTGAACCTGGGGGGATAGTGCAGCTCGCGTTACAGCCCTCAGATACTGGAATAACTAGAAGGGACTAGCTGGATTCTCCTAGCGCACCTAAAGAGCAATATTCTAGGTATAGCCTTTTGAGCGAAAAAAGGATTTGGATGTTTTTTTTTTACAACGGATCACGAAACCACCGTTTAAGCTAACTTTATAGGGTAAAATTAGGCTGGTTCTCTCCCGCTCATGATGTTTCCGAGTGATTACGTATGGGCAGGGATCGGAACAGGTCTCTCGTATTCTATAGGGAGGGCTACCCTTATTTACTGCAGGCTAAACAGACTCAGTCCAGTTCTAGCCTGTTTGTAGACCTGTACCAAAAGCAGTAAGTCAGTAGGACCAAGTGAACAGGGGTAAATCGGCTGTTTACCCAGTGCCTGTGCAGGTAGGGGAGAAATAGAAGGAACAATAGCAAAGACCTCTAGGACAAGATAGAAAAGCAGTGATAATGGTGATCATTGATATTGAGGGTTGCTCTGGCTCGCGTACCGCACAACCGTATATAGGGGAGCATCATTCATTGCAGTGGAAATTGGAAAGTTCTGCACACTCCCGGCAACTACTCACAATTCCTATTCCAGATACATTCAATGGATCCGAGGAATATTTATGAAATTCTTTGGATCTGACAGGCTCGGTCACATGGACTTAAGGAAGTTAGAAACCTAAAAGAAGGATTTTGTTTCTCACACTACTTAAGAATCCTGGTATCCTGCAGGGGAGGGATTAAAGCCTTATTCCGTTCTATAAATTTCTCTGCGGTGACGTAAATAGAACTCTTGTTAAAAATTTAGGACTATTCCTCTATCCTAAAAACTTTGGTGAGAAATGAAACTCCGTCGTCATTCTTTCCCTATTGTTTGCACTCACTTGCGCGCTATCAACCACGCTACCAGAAGGTAGTATTACCCCTCTTGTGCTTATATTGATAGACTATAGCTATAGGCGTCCCTAGGGCAAAGAGATAGCAGGAAAATTCGAGATTGATAAGTGGGTGACTTATTATGACTCTGTGATTATTGATCTTATTCTGCTGCCTAGAGCCCTCCCCTTGTTGCTCGAGATATTATGGGACACCTCAAGATTTTGCCGGACTACCGTATTGCACAGCAGCACACTCTCTTGGCCTCTTGGTTCCGATATTTGCCCGGCTACCTTTGCTTACTCATCGCTCATCCCGAAGGCTAGGCCGATGCTCGATCTGTAGGGCTTGGGTTTGCGCGTGTCTTCGGCTGCTCTATAGCCCGACGGTGCCTATGCTCCAAACTCGGGGAAATCCAGTTAAGGTTTCTCCCGGAGGTGAAGAAGTGGGAAAAAGCCGCCTGAAGCAAGGGGCTAATGTAAGCATGACTTCCTACTGCGGGATAACTTTTAGGGTGGTCAAGTGACACTAGATGCGCGGTGATAAAAGAAGTAGTAAACGTGCAGTGCTCTCATTTGTAGTGTTTTCATGATCTAGAATATCAATACAGGGATTCAATATCGAGCGGGTAGTCGATCAGCGGGGACACAATCACCCCTGGCTTCTGTGGGGCACGCATGAGAGCAGGTCGTACAGAATGAGTATCCCAGAGCTCATGGGGACTAGCCAATTCACTGCTAGGCCCTGGTTCCTATCGTGCATGAGGAAAAAACCGCTTCGTCATTCTCTGTCAGACTTAGCTCCTCCTACAGCTCCTTGCGAAATTTCCGAAGTGAGGCATCAAGAAGGACCAGACCCGGGATGAAAAAGCGCAAATTCCTCATAACATTGCCTGTATTTTTACGTCAATCTTGCTCGTTCGAGTCTCAAACAAACGAACCTTAATTGACGATTGTTGCTCGAGGTTTGGGGTATACATGTACCACGGGTACTTACAGAAGTAGGATATTGACCTCGTGATCTATGTAACAAGCACCATACTGTAGGCTCCCATGCAAACTTTTGAGCTGCCGGAAGCCACCTCATACGACATATGGATGATCCCCAGAAAAATTGATGAGTCGTACAAGGATCTATCCCGGGTTCCAGATACCCCTAGAGGCAATAATGCTTCGGGTATTTTTATCGGGGGATGGTGGTATTTTTTTGTGACTCAAATGGCATAACAAAGGAGCCTAGAAACTGATGTTCTCTGGTGGACTGTGGCCCATAAGGCATAGATGCCCCTGTTTCCGCCAATAATATTAGGCCTGGGAGTCTCCATTAACCTTCTTAGTCAAATAATAAGAGTGGGGGTACTACACAGTAGTGCGTGGGGGGCTGTGGCAATTTACAGTAAAAATTCCTACAAACGAACGGAGCCGCAAATCTCATGTAGGGAATTCTGGGAAAGCATCTTCGGCACGGATATTCACATTTGCTCTAGAACATTGGTGGAGGCACGAGGGAGGGTACCGGTAGACCCTGGCAGATCCATCTTTGATGAGTGTGGTAAGAGGCGGGGGTACGAGCAAACTGTTTCCATCTGGACTAGATTCTTCCAGGAGAATTTAAAATCTGCCGAATCCCCACGATGCATAGTTTCTGTCTTGATATATCCATAGTTTAGAAGAACCCTACCTAGAACAGAAATATTTTTTACTCGTAAGCATTTTAACCGGGGGGAGGAGTGCACAGTAGAAGTCGGGAAACTACCTCTGCTGGTCGCAGAAAAGTCTCAGTAGAAACAAGGCTATATTTTCCTATTTTTAGTGGTCCCTCCCCCAGGGACGGTACGTTGCTAATGTCCTTTTGGCGCACTAGATTCTGTTTCGGGATTATCTTTTTCACCTTCTGGGGTGCAAATTCAGTTTCTCGGGGAGAAATTTCACTTTCCGGATTTAATCTACGTACCATCTAGCGGGTCCCTATGGAGTATGAAATTTCATTTTTCTGTCGTATATTATAGTAACGATAGTCTTACATCAAGACAAAACACGGTCATAGAACGTCACTCGTGAAATCTCTGTTCATACTGGCCTCAAAGAGGCCCGGCACACATGGGAAAGCCACAATACTAGTATCCCATGGGCCGTCGAGACATCCAGTCCATTTTAAAATTCAGAACACTAGCCTATTCAGGAATAGCCAAAAAATTCTTCCTAACCTCAGGCTGTTCAACACCAACGCTGCTAGTAGATAATTATTGTCAAGTTCTGCCAAAATGCCACCCAAACGGAAAGCCTCAACGACATTTCAAGCAACATTAGCCACTGCAGCAATAGTTCAGCCAATCAACAACTTGAAAGTGCTAATCCTCCCAAAAAACAACGGCTCCAAGGCAAGCAGAACTCTGCGATCGGTCCAAACCCAATTGAGGCAGTTGATAGGGATGCCGCTCCTCCGACCCCATCACCACCTGGGGTGAAAAAGAGGCCAACCAAGCAGCGAGCAGATGCTAGGTCACTTCCAGGCATTCCGGAATTTGAACCATTCCATTCACCGTTCCCGGAGCATAGTTCAAAGGTAGATATGGGAGAGGATTTGTGCCAATGTACGGCAAAAACTGGCTTTTAATGAACCGGCTTGGACTAGATCTTTTTGAGAGCTCATACAGAATAAACTAGGTGGTTGCTGAACTTGGATGTGATGCGGTATTGGACCTATCATCAATTCCAGACACCTGGCCGATTGCAAACTGTTCTAGTCCATGCTGGTTCATTCCCAGTGAGTTTTTACAGTAATCCATAGCAAAGCAAGGCCACTAAATAACGAGAATGCCCATACAAATAACCTTTGTTCTATGAAGGTCTAGTTAGGATTCTCACCTTGCTGCCGTCCAGCTTTACTGTGGGTTTCTGTGAATTAGTGTGCTAGTGCTAAGACTGTTGACTAGGTCTGCCTACCGGTAAACTGCGAGCACGAGCCGTATTCGTTATTTTCGCTTTTTTTCACCGATGCAACTTTCACAGAACTTGTAACCACCTCCTGGGTGGTGGCGGGAATCGGTGGGGTAACGATACTATCTCTATACCAAAGTGCAGTATCTAACGAGACTAAGTACCGGAGGCTTAGACTAAGTTATTGTAACAAACTTCTTACTATATCGCAACTACCAAGTAGTTCATAATAGCTAAGTATGTTTGGTCTGGATTCTTGAGCGAACTGAAGAAGTAACTGTTCAACCAAGTATATTGAAAACTCTGTCTGTCGAAGTCTGCCTTCTCTAAGTCCGGAAAATAGCAGGTCTTAAATACACTTGTCAGGCTAACTGGAGCCTTGTAAACAATAACTATAAAGACTCCAAAACGGTAGCCTTGAAACATTACATAAAACATATGAAGTATCAAACGATATCCTGACACAAATACATAAAACATACTGAGTATCGAACGATACTCAAAACCAAACATAAAACATCATGAGTATCAAACTCAATCATAAAACATACTGAGTATCAAACAATACTTGAAACCAAACTAGTAACCCATCAGCAAAATGTAAAAACCAGTCCTGGTGCACCAAGGGGGGTTATGGTCCCCCTGGTCCTCCTGGTCGACCCTGATCCACCCTGGTCCACATTTTCGGTAAATTTTCAAAAAGTGTAGATCAGAATGGATCGGATTGGACCAGGTGGACCACGGGGACCACAACCCCCCTTGGTGGACCAGGAGCGTTCAGGACCACAGTGGACCATGCTACGACATTTTCCTGATGCCCATACCGGTTACAGAACTCACTGTGAATACTAATCTTTATGCCGAGATAAAGAGAAGTAGTTTAGGAGAAGGAAGAAAGACAGCCAAAAATCAGCACTTAGATGCAAAAGCGAATACACACTCCCGAGTGTGGAGAGCCACCACTGCTGCTGAATTGAAAGTGTGGTTGGGATTGGTAATTGAGATGAGCTTGCATCGAGAACCTTCACCTGCCGGGCATTTGTAACCGCCTCCAGGGTGGTGGCGGGAATCGATTGGGTAATGATACTATCTCTATACCAAGGCGCGGTATATAACGAGACTAAGTACCGGAGGCTTAGACTAAGTTGTTGTAACAAACTTCTTACTATATCGCAACTACCAAGTAGTTCCTAATAGCTAAGGGTGTTTGGTCTTATTGGATTCTCGAAGCGAACTGAAGAAGTAACTGTTCAACCAAGTATATTGAAAACTCTGTTTGTCGAAGTCTATTCTCTCTAAGTTCGGAGAATAGCAGGTCTTTAAATACACTTGTCAGGCTAACCGGAGCCTTGTAAACCATAACCATAAAGACTCTCAAACGGTAGTCTTGAAACGTTATATAAAACATATCAAGTATCAAACGATATCTTGATACAATAAATAAAACATACTGAGTATCAAGCGATACTCGAAACCAAACATAAAACATCATGAGTATCAAACTCAATCATAAAACATACTAAGTATCAAACGATACTTCGAAACCAAACAGTAACCTGTACCGGTTACAGTATTGGTCTAAGGAAGGAAGAAATGGGTGGAGTGTTACAATCCTCTCCTCTCCAGGTGATACTTGCAGCAGGTAACCGATAATCTTCTAACGATCACTTCTCTTGTCCCAATATCTGTTGCGATAGCTAAGTCCGTTGACTCCTATCTAGCAACGTCGATCGCTAGGCTCCTGCAAGACCG
>Ga0307507_10004710_pt1 | contig 23619 bp, 20 predicted proteins | sample 7_EM_MG_FD_207223 | JGI IMG/M metagenome (GOLD analysis project Ga0307507, IMG submission 207223) | Populus trichocarpa ectomycorrhiza microbial communities from riparian zone in the Pacific Northwest, United States - 7_EM | ecosystem: Host-associated > Plants > Roots > Unclassified | place...
GAACAATTCCATCTTTCGCCAAGACCCCTAGAGCGGTTCCGGCGTGAGAAATGGCTTCCAGAGCATATTCCACCTGGTAAAGACGACCTTCGGGGGAGAAGATAGTTGTCTAGCCGGAGTGTTTAGTCAGCCTCAATAGCTTATGAACAGCAAAGGAAGCATAAGAGGAGCATAGTCTAACCCTGGAATCGTAACGTCTAGACATCTCAGATGGGGTTCAAGATGGAATATAAGTTGTGTTGTGAGATAGATTGGAATGGGGGATGGAGTTGGTTGATGGATGCTGTTTGGCGGGGGGGGGGGTGGATACCGTACTCGCGTTGCTGGGTTGAGGTTTCAACGGCAGGGCCTGCATTTCGACCGCGAGTGACGCCAAGACACATCGAGTGCCTCATGCGCAACCAGAAATCTTCACCAGCCAGTGGCAGCCACGGCAATCGGTGATACTTCCATCTTCCACCTCCCTATTACTGAGGTCCTACCGGCCTTGATCTCGCGACAGCCAGTCTATAACATGGCTTCCTTTAATCTTCCGAACCGTCCTCCAGCTCCCGCATCTTTCGGGACTCCGGTAAGACCGCCGCCGCTCGCCCCTGGTTGGACAGAACACAAAGCTCCGACAGGTTGGCTCCCCTTCTACTGCAATTTATAGCGAACGTGTCTTACCAAAATATAGGTCATACCTACTACTATAATGGAGCCACGAAAACTTCTACATACACTCGCCCTATCGCGCCATCGACAGCCCCCCCCTTTGCCTCAGGTCCAGGTCCTTTCCCGGTGTTCGATGGAGCACCAGCCCCTTATGCTGGGGGCTTCCCCGCTCAACAAGTTCCTCAGCAACCATTCCCCAAACAATTTCCCCCGCAGCAGTTCCCACCTTACCAGCATAGCTACGGACGCGGTAGGGGTGGTGGTGGAGGGGGAAGAGGCGGGCGGTTTGACAGGCAAAACCGAAACCCGCGTCATCCCCAGCAACAGCGACAGGAGAAGCCGGACAGACCAAGGTCAAAGTAGGATTCCCCACCGTATTGTTTTGTGTTTGGGTCTAACGAAAGTGATTAGACGGGAGATACCAGGGATGAAACCATGGGTTCTTGTTACTACGAAGCAAGGGAGAAAGTTTGTTCATAACACAGAGACCAAGGCTTCACTATGGAAGGCCCCAGACGACGTTCAGGCTGCGATTGATAGGATGTCCCCGGAGGAAGACAAATCGGGGGAATTAAAGAAGGGCAAATGCAAGAAGGTCACCGCGCTAGGGGGCGAGAGTAGAGCCGAGGTCAGGTCCGAGCAAGAGGAGAGGAGACGGGCTGTTTCGGCTGCAGCGGCTGCAGTTAAAATGGAGGAGGGGGGAGGTGAGGTTCCAGACAGGGAAAATGCTACGCTCCAAGGGCAGGAAGAAGACCAAGAGGAGGAAGATGAGGAAGATGAGGGAGATGAGGGAGAAGAGGAAATGGAGGAATATGCTCAGAAGAAGTTGAAAACACTAGAACAGGGGCCATTGGAGTTTACAGAAGACGATGTGGCCTGGCAATTAGAAGCTATGGCCCAGGAATACGGCCTTGACGAGGAGGACTTGGATGAAGGTGAGGAAATGACCGACGAGGACAACATTTATTTGTTCAAGGTATGTATCCCCCAGCAGGCTTGATTTAGTAACTTCGAAACTATCATAACGCTTTATAGGAAATGCTGGCCGAATACAAAGTCAACCCATACAGCACTTGGGACAAGGAAATGCCTCGCATCGTGGAAGACTCTCGTTACGTCCTAATAAACACAACAAGAGCACGAAAAGAGGTCTTTACAAACTGGTGCCGAGAGCGTATCGCAGAACTAAAGATCGAGAAGGAGAAGACAAAGAAGCAAGATCCTAGGATACCCTTCTGGGAGTTCCTAAAGGGAAATGCAAGTGCCAAGTTGTACTGGCCCGAATTTAAAAGAAAATGGAAGAAGTCATCGGAGATGAAAGACAGCAAAGTACCCGACAAAGACAAGGAGAAGATGTATAGAGAATACATCTCTCGTAAGTGGCCCGTCTATACAGCTAGTTTACAAGACCCCAGCTAATCATCGTTAGATATGAAAATTTCCGAACCCCTCCGTGAAAACGACCTCAAAAAGCTACTAAAGTCCACCACCACCCTATCCCGCCACACCACCCTTGAAACACTCCCGGAATCAATTCTAGTAGACGTCCGATACGTCACCGCGCCAGATAACGCCCGCGACAAGGTTATTCAGGACTACCTAGCGACTCTTCCGGAGGACCCAGAAGAAGAGAAGGAGCGGAAGGAGCGCGAGCGACGTGATCAAGCGCTCCGAGACCGAGAACGAGCTGTCAGGAAGGAACAGTGGAAACTCCGGGGTGAGGAGCAGAGGGCCAAAGAGATGCTCAGGGAAGAGGAGGCGATGATTGAGAGAGCAAAGGTTGTTGGGAAACGGGGACTTTTGGGACACATTATCAAGAAGGAGGACACTGCTGAGAGTGAGGGCGATAAGGGAGGTACGCCGAAACTAGATGAGCCCCGTCGGGAGGCATCTGCAGAGGGGTGAGAATTTATGACTTGCGAGAGGGTGGGAGGAGTTCTGGAGGAAATAGGAAATCTGACGACGTCGGAATATAAATACATAGATCTGTACATTATTATTAGGCCGAGAGATTGCGTATGATGAAAGCCGGTTCGCTATAATTTTCTCGAAAAGGTGTTCCCTTATAGATCGCTGTAATGCACCCTGGACAGGTCCTCAAATTTACTATCACCCTTCTTCCACTCCAGCTAGAAATATTCCAAGGGGGCTCATACCTTTGTCCTACCTTATCTAACCTTAACAACATACACCCTGCAATCCGCATAACCCATTCACCCCCCCCCCCCCCGGCATAAGTACCAAATTAAACAAAAAAAATAACAGAAAGAAACAGCCAAGGCCTCTGTTACCCCTAACGTCCCATCAGTACTTAGACCCCCCAGCGTTCCACGTTCGATACTCCTCCTCCTCAAGAACAACTACTACCCAAGGCGGTAAAGGAAGAAACAACCCCCCAACAGAGAATACCCGCCAACAAAGTAGAAAAGTCCTCGCTCTCAGTTAAGAAAAACCGATGTGAGCAATGAGTGCTCCTGTTAAAATACGATGATGCTTGGGTAAACTTTTTTTTGGTAGGGGAACGGGGGGGGGAAGTTATATAGTTCGCAGCGGCAGTTTGACGTGTAAAACTGAATGTCTGTCTCCCTCAGTTTTATGACGATAGCCCCTTTTCATATAATACACTTGAAGTTAAAAAAAAGTTGAAGTTTACTTTTTGGGGATGTGGAAGTTTGGATGCGGCTGTAGTCATGGATGCTCACTCGTAGGATGGACCCCCTGCCTATCGTACTTCTTGCCCTCTCTTCAAGGGGCGAAGCTAATATATACTAGCATAGTATGGGCTCTTGTTATACTCTGCGAAGGTTTCGCTGGATTTTAATGGTTTGATATCCTGCTTTGGGAGCTATGAGCAGATCAACCACCCTGATATCATACGATTCATAGCTAGGCACTTGTTTCTGGTTGCGCGGATAGATTAGTGTGTGAGCCTCTAGTATTATCACAAAAGATCACTCGTGTCAATGATCATTCTTACGGAGTCCGAGCGCAATTCAAGCCTTGGCCCTTCCACCCGTAACGCATTATACTCCGCTCTGTCTCACTCCCTTATAAAAACCTATTGCCCCATATTAGGTCATTGTTGCTGTAGATTCGCTTTTCAATTCAACTTAGCAAACAAGAAAAAAAATTAGATGCAGAATAGTTAGTCTTTATTTGAATAAGTATTCTGAACAAGCACCCTGCGACAAGCAAGTACTCCACCATTTTCCAAACTCCAAGCACGAGAAATATGCAATGCCCATCCTACTCCCCAATCTTAGGTTTTTGATTTCCCCCTAAACATTGTAGCAAAAAAGGAGAAAAAAACACTTAAAAATGTGAAACTGAGGTAACGAGGAAAGAAAAAGGCGAAATGAAAAGAAAGAAAGCCATCCAGGAGATTAGTATTCATAGAAGTATGCCGGTCATCCGAGTAAGGGCTCAGTAGGCGCCGCATATCGATACAAAATGTAGGCTATGCCGCAGCAGACGCTCAAAAAGAGTCCCCAGGCAATAGATAGGATATAGAAGCTCCTTTGAGAGATTGTTATTGAATCGGGCCAGAGCCTCCAAAATGCCCGGAACCGCTGGATGTATATGAGATCGCTCCATTCAGAGGTTCTCAGAAAAATAAAACATCCTCCTACAACCCAGCATTGATCAGTAGCGATTCCAGGTATTTGCAGGTTTTAAAATTACCGATGGTAACAATAAGTATGGAATTCAGTCTACCCCAGCCTGTGAAGCCTCGTCCAAGCATCACCCCCCCGAGAAGGAAAGAAGCCACTGGTAGCCCAGCCGAGTGTCCCAATTTACTGATTCTCTCTTCCCATGATCTAACCTTTTCGTCGATATCCGCAAGGGCCTCCGTGACATTCCCCATTATTTGAACCAGCTTCTCAGAGGACTCCGTTAGTGTCTGGTGAGCGCCGGTGAGCTCTCCGTAGATTCCCGAAATTGCGTGAAATTTCTAATGTATGCCACGGATCAGCTCTTGGCATAATAGTAATCTCTATAGGATCAAACCCACCCTAACGTAACCCTCTGCAAGGGCATCGAGCTCTCTGAATTTCTCTAAAGAATTTTCCTATATGGAATATAACTATTAAATGAGGTCCGATAGCAAAAACGACCTCGCTTTCCGGTTGGTGGCGATCAATCTGACTGACCATCTTGCTAGAAATCGAGCCAAAGGTCTAATATCCGCTACCTGTCAGTCCCATGTCAAATAGTTTCAAAATTTGCCACACCATACCTCATCTACTGAGTTGACCTGCTGGTCTGTGGTAGTTCGAACTTTGTGGATCGACTGTTCCGCGGTGTTAGCACAGGCAGGTTCAGACAAACACAATGGTCTCACCAATTCGAGTCGATCTACCGCAGCTTGTCCTCTCTCGTATAGTCTTTCCAAGTTACCACTCATGGTATCCGTCATCTTGGTTGTATCCTCGGCCAAATTAGTTTTTGCTCCCCTGTAATCCTCAGCTAGCTCTTCTATGAATTTTTTAAGTTTAGCTGTCGCTTCGGATTGCATCTTCGCCGCTCTCCAAGCATCTTTGAGCGACACCTCAATAATTGTAAACAGTGATTGATGAGTTTTGGTAATGTTTCTGTGAACATTGATCATTTCATCTGCCAAGCCGTTAGCCTTTTAATGATATATACGATTATTATTGGTCCTATAGATACCCTTCTCGATTTCACGCCTAGCAGCAGAGCACATGGAAAATCCATTTGCACGATTATTGCTGTATGATGTCCACCACTGAGACTTCCTGGCTAACTTTTGGAGGCACTCTTTAGCTCTACGAACCCTCTTTTCCCTCGTGCCCTCAAATCTTCGACACTCGTATGGAAATTCGAGGCCATCAACCTCGAACTCACAAGCAGCCAATTGCACGCCAAAGAGAATTCTCGAGTTCTCGTCTTCTTCACCATCAATTCCTATTAATCTGCAGTCTCCGACTAGAGACTCGGAGGCGATTTTGTGGCAGGAAGACTTTGAAGAAAGTTGGTTTAATTCAGCCAGTGCTATTTCATATGCCTCATCGATTTCAAAGAAGGGAGTGAAATTCTCTGAGTCATCATTGAGGACTGGGTTATGATCCAAAGGTTTAACCCAAACATCAGGGATGGAAAGGGATGATTGAGAGCGAAAAACACCCCAAGACGATGCTGTAGACCAGAAAAAAAGTGTGAGGAGAAAAACTCTGAGAAGTAGCATGGTAAGACTTTTAACCCTTTAGGAATTTCTTGCGGGTCGTGGCTTTGGGACAAGTTTTCGGCGGTGGCCTCGTGGTTATTAGTAGTTGGGGTGAGAGAGCGGAAGGGTAAAATTTGTCAAGGCATGAGGGTGGAAACCTTTGAATCTTGGTGCGTGTAACTTAGGGCATAACTTACACGGCCACATGAATATTTTAGAGGTCTCGAAGCGCAGAGATCCAATATGATGGGGTATAGGTCACCACATTTGTGTTGCTAGAGGTTCATGATCTATCGTATGATATGATATATCATGGTACATCTAGGTATGGCAGTTAGTGACAGTTAATCAGTAAATCCATTCCGTAGAAAATATAATACATTTGCAGCTCAGAAGCCATGAGAGTAATTGGTCCCTTTTAATTCCCCGTGTAATATTTGTATTACGATACATAATTCTAGGGGCAGCAGTTCGTGTGAGTACGCACTCCTCTACCTCACAGAAATATCCCTGCAGCCAGAATAAAGCACGAAAACAGACTCCTCCAAAACAAAGCGGTTTAGGAGACTTTTCTGGAACCGTTTGTTTCCCGGTATTTTCCCCTAATGCCTTCCGGAAAGCTATTTTTCTCCCAGTCTACGCTTTCTCAGCCTCCTGTCCCTCCTCCAGTCCTATTGTGTTGGCCAATATGCAAATACTCTTACTCTATCACCCCAACTTCGAGTCGAAGCCAGTCCCCTTGGTCACATTTTGCTCAAAGGGACAACATTTATCTCGTACTTCAAACTAGTCAACCTGGGGATGTGTTTGACCATTCAGGCGCACAAACGAAGATGAAGGTAGTGTGGGGAGCTCAGACGTTGGCAAGTTGTTTCCTCTGAGTTGCCGTGGAGAGCTCTAACGTATGAGGGTGGATAGGAGGACATCGAATTGACAGCCTTAGTGCAAAAAACCATCCCCAGTGGGAACCTCTTCCAAGATCCTCAACCAGCTTTAATGGCAATTGGGCGTCCACCGGTGCTAGCTATTAAGTATCTCCATCAAGATAACGTAAGTATGGCTTATCCCATCTATCAACTCGCAATTGTTCTAAAAGAATACAGGTGCGTCGTTTTCAGATCAAGTTTGTTTTGGAAGAAGACTACCAATCTGCTGTAGCAAGTCTAGAGGAGATAAACTGCTTAGTGAAGCCTCCGCCGGGCCCTCAAGGTGTCACAGAACAAACTTCAAAAGAACCCTCTGCTCCGACCGTGCGTTCAATATTTGCTCCTACTTTTCATCCAACATCAGATCACAACCTCAGCCAAAGCTCACCTCCGAGGACCCCATTCAACAGCCTCCCTAGCTGCCCTTTATCTGTTAACACTGTTACAGCCATTCCTTTTGGATACCCTTCAATGCTGCCATGCAAAGACGTACAACAGTCACAACCATTATTTAGCATTGAGCAAAGCAAGGACGACCCTAGGACACCGGTTAGACAGGAAGGGTTCAAGCGGCCCTCGGGGAGTTCTTATACAAGCTCCACGAACACTTGTCCCTCGAGTCCGCCGGAACTGTATCATATCCCCAACAAAGTTCAAGACCTTCCACCACCACGACCTCCACCGGATCTAAGCAATCGCGAGCAACCCGAAATTTCCATAGCACCGGCTACAGGCAGCGGCAGAAGCAGTTTGGCAAGCTTTCTTCCGCCCCTGCCCCGGCCAACCCCTGTAAGGACTTTAAGAGCATCATCCAGGGCGCAGACATCTAACGGCTATATTTTTCGAGCTATGCCGGCCGCTGAATCGACCCACAGAGTATTTCGTCAGATAAATGACGAGAACCCAAACAGTAAACAAGCAATCCCTGCCTATATTAACGGTATTTCCCGGGATGAGCCAAACTTTCCTCCCGAAAACAATTCTAAGGAGGATAGGCTGCCACTCCAACCTCCTTTCCGCCAGGAAAGGGACATTCGCAGCCATCCCCCGCACTCTGGCAGTCAAACCAATGTCATCTCTACAAGGGATCATGCCCTTGTGGGGAGTAAACGAGGGAAAAGGATCAATGATAATGAGGATAGAAATGAGCACATGCAAAGGAAGAGGCAACACATCCACAGTTGTGAAGAACAGACACGCGAGGAAGAGGACTTTGCACAGATGGAAGAGTTCATTATCAACGCTATCCATGATGATAGCTTCGTAAGGCTAGTCGAGAGGATTGGTGGAATTTGGCAGAGAATGGGGTTTGAGAAGGCTGTGCCCAAATTATTTACCGAGGAAAAGGTTTGATATCTAGAAAAAACACAAAACAGGGCAAAGCGGAGAGAAAAAAAATGTACAAACCAATTCAGAGAACCCCCCAAGGGAACTAAACAGCCCCGCTCTGGTTATTGGCGCTTCAGAAGGCTGTGCCCATATAATTTACCGAAGAAAAGGGTTGATATCTAGAAAAAACACAAAACAGGGCAAAGAAAAGAGAAAAAAAATGTACAAATCCATTCAAAGGATCCCCCACGAAACAGAGTAGCCCCGCTCTGGTTATTAGCACTTCAATAGAATTTTGTCAAGCAGGAATTTAGGGTTGACGTCGTCTGGTTGGCCCGCGTCGACACTTCTTGCCCAGTTCACTAATCGGTCAAACTCTAGCTGCCTCGTCCATTTCCCAGGGCCGCTGGCGATCATGGTAGCTCTTCTGTTGAGGGCCTCGATTAAATATTCATGCTCTAGAAGAATGGTTAGTCAGAAATAGCAGTAACGCACCTGAGGGTATACCGAAATATACGGCACAGCGAAATATTTAGTGAGTGTGGGAAATGTCTTGCAAGAAAATCTTGAAGATTGTGTCGTTCACGAAATATTTCGTTGTGCCGTATATTTCGGTATGCCCTCAGGTACGTTATCTATATAATAAGCAACGATTAGTGAACTTACCAATCAGTAATAGAGCTTCCTGCCACGTTACACCGTACATAAGCCTAAATGTTGTGTAGAATGTAATCAAGTTGTTCTCAAGTAGGCAAACGTCGGTCACCACGTCTCCCTAGTGTGCTGCAATATTACCGTCTCGAATTACCGACTTTACACCCGTCCCCGGTAGATTTTCTTTGTCGCGATAAATCGCGAAAAATCGGCTACGTATGTCCACTGCAACGCCTCTCAGGGGTTTGAGAACCTTTACTTGGTGCTTTAGTTCTTTTGTCTCCTGAAGGAACGTTTCCATTCGTCGCACGGTCTGCTCCTCTTTCTGATTTGCGTCTTGACGAATTTGTGCGATTTCTTGATTGATCCGTTTCTCCCTCTCATCTGCGTCCCGCTTCAGCTTATCCATATCGTTGAGGATTGTTTTTAGAAAGGAAAGCCCGTCTTGGTTGCCGTATTTTGTTTTTTCATCGGTATGGGCACCTTCTCGTGAAACGTCCGGAATGGCGGCGGCCAGGGCTCTTTTGGCGTCAAGCAGCTCCTTCCTGGGGTCTGGATTCCCCAGCACATCAGTGCAAAGTATGACGCCTACCATCGTAACAGGTATTCCTTATCACGACGTCCTAAAATAGGAATTGGTAGGCTGCGGGGGGGGGATAGCGGGAAAGAGTGGGACTCGAAATTGAAAAGACTAGAGAGCAAGTGAGTAAGTGACTGGAAACAAGTTTTAATAAAAGGAAACGTGTCAAGAACCTTTAGCCTCGTTAATAATGAATGGGAAACTAAGCAATCAAGAGTCGAGGAAGAAGGAGTGATAAAACCGTGGTGTCGTCTACTGAAAGAAGCACGAGGCTGTCACTGAGAGGGAAAAGAAGTTGGACCTCGAAGGTTTGACGGGGCCACAACAAATGCCTTGAAAGCAAGTGATGTTACACAACGTTCAAGTAGCAGCTGGACAATCTGAGATTGTTCCCGGAATCTGACACAGTACACGATGAAGAAAGTTTAGGTTTGATGAGAAAAGCAATCGAAAGCAAAGGTAATAGGGAGAGATAATAACAGTAAGTTGAGGAAGGGAGGGAGAGGAAGAAAGAGCGAGAGAAAGGGCCACTTTGATGGCTTTCGGAAGGGGTGGCTGACTAAGGGACGGCTGACTAAGGGACGTTATGACGCGCGCTAGAAAGAAGGAGCGACGAATTTTCCCTTCTGCTGCTTACTCGTGGTGTACGTGGGTGATCGGACAGACAGGGGTCATAAAATGTATGTATCAGCATACATTTTATGACCCCTGTCTGTCCGATCACCCATGTACATCCCCGAGTACATCCCCGCGTACAAGCCAAGTTCCAACGCGTCTTCCCCAGTTAATTATATTTGACTACGATATATATTCACAACCCGTCGTTTGCTATTTACCCTAGATGGAGCCCAACCCCCTCGACTGTCATAATCAGATTGGCAGCCCGAATACCCCCTGTCTTTGCAAACCCGACATCTAAACCCGCTAAAGCCCGCGAAGCCTTGCTGCAAACAATACCTACTCAAAACCATCTAGTATAAAAATCTCGCGTACGTTTATCGTAGTTTCCACCATCTCCCCGACCCTTCCAGTGTGCCGTCCGCTAACTCCTCATAGGGCATATGAAATCTCAAATTTCTTCAGGAAGGAGCCCCCGCCCAAGGAGTGGTTGGAAGAAAGGTCTGCCGCTAGAGGTTCTATTATGACCAGAACTGCAGAAGATTTCTAGGAAGCCTCACCGCGCCCAGAATCAAAGGGTGATAACTCGCCAACCCCTCCGACCTTGGAGAAGCAAAGCATGCTTTCCCTGCCCTAATCTTGGTGGATACAATTTTCACATGATCTAATATTTAAGTTCGGGGTTATCCCATAGGCCCCGTCAAGCACCCACCCCAAGAACTTTTTACAACGCCGATACGACCCCACAGCGCCAGCATCGTTCCCGCACATCTTCCGATTCCCGTCAGTTGGGTCAACAGGGTTCGCCAAACAACTAAACGAACGGCGACACACTAAATTTTCCCAGCTTTCAATCCAGCAGCATCAATGCACCAATCGGAAGACCAGTTGCAACGCCTCGAAATGCCCCACACAAGTTTGTGAACCAGAAGCGTATGGCGGCAGAAGTTCTTATCTCGAGCCCCGATAGGCATGGGGGTACGTATTCATTCTGTGCGGTCATAGGAGGAAGTATGCTGATTATAGGGATTAGCTGGGCATCAAGGAGCCGCCCTAATGGTCCGAATTTCTATTGGTCTCAAGTCTAGCATTCCCAGTGAAGTTGATTACGCTGTGAGCCAATTGGTTCGAATATCGTTTGACTCTGGTGACGAATTACGCGCGGAGGCATATCCAGGGCTATCCGAAGCTCTTTTCGAGAAACTTGCCACTATTCAATCTCTCGCCAACATCTGCTATTCCGAAGGTGCCGGAGAACTTTTGGAGGATTCAAAATTCGTGAAGCAGCTTGAAAAGATAAATGAGGCGCAACATGTCATTACAACCCGATAACGTTAGATACTTTTCCCGCCTCAAAAGTGGTCGGCAAATCATGGTTGCTTGTATGAACCTCCCTGGGCAGAGCTGTTTTATAGAATTAAAACATTACATACTGGATATGATCGAGGCCATGGCGATCCACTTCTCACTCACTGTCGACGATGACCTATTCCTGACCCTGGATGCGAACCTCCTCCCTCCTCTCCGACGATCGTGGCGTAGTTCTGGGCTCACTGAGGGCAATCTATAGGCTTGTTATGGGTCGCGACGAAACCAACTGCATAGAGCAGATTAATAAGCTTGCAATCGACAGAATTAAGGCTCTCATCATGCTAGAAGACGAAGGCCTAGTTTCAGCTTGCCTTGACTTATACCAATACACTACGAATGAAGAGAACGTGGAGAAGCTGATACAACCACCCATCGGGATTGAGATAGTCAAACAATTGACAAGATTACTGTTACATCAGGCCGTTCCAGGAGATCAAGTTGTCTTTTTGACGGGCTCACTAAAGCCTATCATCAAAACCACGGTGAACCTAATCTGCCCCAGGAAATTGTCAACGACTTGTTGAGTTACGCTGAGCTAGATCGTGCGGCTAAATGGTCAGTCCTCACACTTATATATAATATCTGTTGCTGACAATGCAGCGCATTAGGATGAGATGCTGCTTTGAGGAAGACTCAACCGCCGATATCACCCAAATAGCGCTTTGGCAAGCGTACCAAGCTCGCTTCACCGAATATGTAGCCGCCGGTCGCCCTCTCCTCCCTGCTGCAGAATTCAGCAAAAATGTAAGCGTAGCCTTCAACAGCGCCTCAGCAATGGTCCTCCCCATACCCAACGGCGGCCAAACGTTCATCATAAAAGGCATAAAACCCCGGGAAACACCCATTTCCGTAAAGGGCCAAGTCTACCTCGCCTGCAAATGGGCCACCGCCATCAATAGTGATACCACCGGCACCGAAACCGCACAAGCACAACAGCAGCCGGCTCAACCCATCAAATGCCCCGCGCAACTCGCAACCCCACAAGACCTCTGGGTACACATTCTAAAAGACCACCTCTCCCCACCCGACTCCACACAGCAACCACAAGCAAAGCTCCTCTGCAACTGGGGCGGCTGCGTGCACTTCCACCCAGCCGGCAACTCTGATATGAGAAATGTAAAAGCCCACGTGCGAACGCACATGCCTGAACCCAGCCCACCCAAAAACTCCAGCCCTTCCTCCCGTCAGAACGACTGGCTCGATGACCCTAAGCAAACCAAGCTAGTCATCAGACGCAACTAGACGGGCATCGATGACCCCGGCGAGGCCGCAGGGGTACCGCTTAAGGCCGTGTTGGTGCTTAGGAATGTGGCTAGACGTGGTATGTTAAATGGGAAAGAATTGCTGAACGGGGAGAGGCCTGTCTTGTTCGAGATTATGGCGGTCAATTAGCCGCTTGCGAATTATATCGCAGATTTGCTAGTTGAGGAAGATGAGGGGGTTACTGACGATTAGTTTCTTTCTTTTCTTCTGCATCTCACGAAGGTGAAGGTAGAGAGAGGTGAGATAATTGTACGTTTAGCTTTCGTTCTTCCTTTTTTAGTTCCGAATTTTATTTCAAAAAAAATGCCTTTTGTTATTGTAGAATTGTGCTAAGTGGATGGATGGGAGAGATGGATGGATCGATGGATGAGTTTACATACCAATCTCTTGTCAAGTTTATTTTATGTTTGAGAGTGGGAATTGGTGGAGGCTTTGTTGTTATTCTTTTTTGACTTCTCAAATGTCTCTTTTCTTGTATTTCTCTACTTCTTGGAGCCCGTTTCTCTCTAAATTCTCTACAAGAATGGGAACGGGAATAGGAGTTGTAACCGACTTGGCCTAGTTGAGATAAATGTTTTTTACAATCCAATCCAGTTCAATTCGGTCAAGATATCATACTACCGGGCAAGGTGAGCCACCATGGCATAGATTATGAGCGAAGTGCGTGGACAGCTTATGGAACGCGTAGAAACGATACTGTACCGATAATGTATTTAAAGCTACTCTTTTTATCTCCTAGTACCTACTTATATTACCTTGCTCCAAAATTGGAGACTGAAGTTAGATCACAGTCTCTAGAATCTTGCGGCCTAGTGAAAGAACCACAACATCTCACTCGCCCATAAGCACAAAAACCCCACTTATCATACAAGACAGAGCCTCGCCAGCCATTCATATACCGGCAGTCTGAAGCTTATATAACTCAAACCTAGCCCTTCACCAAACTTAAGTTGACTACCATACCACTAGGGTACCAAATTTGTTTCCTTCCTTCCTTCTTTTTTTTCTCTTGATACCATCAACCAATATTTTCTCCAATGATATAACACGAGTGTGGCCCAGGAATAATGAATAAATGAATGCAAGGTCGACCGACCGACCGACAATCCCCTATCCTGCGGGAGCACTCCCATCTCCCCAGCCTTTCCCTTACTCGATTCACGCGCACTTTGTCCTACACCGGACAGGGTATAAATTAAGTCAATTCACTCACCACCACCACATGTGAAAGCCAGTATTCAAGATAAGGAAAAAATGAGTGTAGGATGGACTACCGTACCCGCCCGAGCAAGTATACTATACTACAGGGATATAAGTTCTGAGATGAAAGATAAATTTTATAACTTGTTTCTTTATCCCAGGAGAGCCTTCAGGTGTACTTGCACATTCATCCTACCCAAACAGAGGGAATTATATAGGTTTTGTTATTCAGAGAGTGGCATAGGGAGTATACAGGTGATATTAAAGGTCATAAACTCATAATTCACTAACATTTGGGAACACAACCACTATTACATAGGGGCAAACTGACAGCGGATGACCTCAAATCTTGATATATGCAATAGCAGTAATGTTCACAAATGTAAGATAATTATAAGAGGTCATTAGGTAAGGTAGCTTGAGATTGATAGAGCTACATTAGGATATGAAATTTCACCTCATGTATTACTTACATATCTCCCTGTACCATCTAGTCTATCAGCAAAAATTATTCTTTGTGTCCTGAGCATTCTGTGCATCAGACGGTTGTGATGCTCCCGAGGTGAACCGCAACTCAAGAGATAATGTCGGTAGAGCCTGCTGTCCGGACACCATCAGCACAGTTACACTACCTCCTTGCGCCATCCTGAGGTCGATCCCTTGGATCCGTGACGTCCGGACCCAGCTCAATGCAAACCCCTCGCATCCTGACGCCCTCTGATTCTATGCTCTCTCATCCTGAACCATTCTGATACAAGACTCTCGGGTCCCGAGGAGCTCACTGCTTGACGTCTCTCATTATAATCCAGCATACATTAACTATTACCTCCGGATTGTAACCTCCAGCCATCATATCTCCTTGATTATAGCAGGTGTTCTTTAGATGCCTGTTACAATCCTCTCTTCTCCGGGGAATACTTGCAGCAGGTAACCAATAGCTTGCTAACGATCAGGTTTTATCCTCAGTTCTGAGTATGATAGCTAAGTACCTTGACTGCTATCTAACAGTATAGATCGCTAGGCTCGTGTAAGACAGTCATGTATTAGTTCCTGAAAATATGATAGATAAAAGATCTTATATTGAAAGTATAATGTATGAAAGAACTTGGATGGTTGCGTGAAGAACCCAAATGCCAAGCCTTTTTTGTTTAATTTTTTTAATTTTTTTTTCATCTTAGGTTTGTTTCGTCTTCTAGGTACAAAAAGTGCTTGCAGTGCTAGTTATGACATAAAAAATTCGCCTATAACAAACCACCCAGGGCCAGGGAAAAAACCATCAACCCACATTCCTCTGGTCTGGAACCAACCGCACACCAGCTACGCTAAATAAGAAATTCAACACGGACTAGCTAAGCGGGCAGGAAAGAAAAATCAAATAAAAACATAGGGAGAAAGAAACAGGAAACCGCTTGCAGTAGAAAGCGACAAATGAAAACATTATTATAACCACTGGAAAACCTAAAAATATAGATATGCGGGAGGCATAGAATAAACACCAGTGCAAATCATTACATCAAAGGGACCCAAGGTGTTGACATCAGCTACCAAGGCAGTAAAATACGACAACCGAGAGTAACTGAAGGGGTGCGACCGTAGAGTGAGTCGTGAAGGGCGAAGGGGCAGTAGAGTGCCAGCCAAGTGAGTGGATGGTAGCTGTAACTGACTAACGGGAGAAAACCGGAGGGGGGAGGAGGAGGGGTAGACCCAATAACCGTGGAAACTATCGGTAACGGTGTGTGTGTCTGACTAGGCAGCTTCTAAAAGTAAAGAAGAGAATGTAGAAATTGACTGTAGTCTGTGGAAATGTTTTCTCCTGCTGTGAACTGTAGTCCCAGTCGTGTGTAACATGGGCAAAAGAATGTTACGGACCATGCAAGCGCTAAGTGAGGTAGCGAAGATGCAAGTGGGGAGGGACTCATCAGCAAAAATATACCTTGGGTCAGCTCCGTCGGCGTTGCGCCCTGACACAAGTGACGTCGCTTCTGCGTTCTCTAGGCCCTGTGCACCCCGAATTGTGTTGCAACGCCCTGTATCTCATGACGAGATGTCACGTCGTACTGACGCCCTGTCTACACCTTAGCTCCGGTTCTCTTCACTTCCTTCTCATGACGGCGCCAGCTCCACATTGCCTTTTCCGCGCGCCATAACGTATTTCCCCTGTTGTCTCTAATGTCGGCCTGCGCCCCCGTTCAGAATCTCACGTGTATAGGGTAAACTAGCTAGTACTCTTTATTTTCTAGGCAATTGCTTCTATATATCATACATATACAACTTGACGATGTGTAAAACGCCGTCTGGCAAATTGTGGCGAGGAAGTTAGGAAAACCTGACCACAATTCGCCAGACAGCGGCTTTTGTTATGGCAAAGCCGGGCAAGTACTAGATACGCAAGCACAGCGAGCCCCCCCCCCCTCCCTATTCCAATTCCTTTATATGCTTTGTTGAACGTTCTCAAATCAATCCGGCTATTAATCAGCCAGCGCCGTTCCCCCTCGGGGATCATGTGCGCCAGGCCATGAATTGTCCCTACGTCAACTATCGTAAACTCTCGAGCATCCTCCCTCATTTGCACTGTAACAAGGCTATGTATGTCTGAGGGGAATTCTGAGTTGACTGCACTCAATATCTGAAGAGCTGCAACCCAACACACAGCAATCTCACAGGTGTAGTCCCTGATTTTGAAGAGCGCCACGAGCTTTGCCGGCAGACAGCCCAGCAGCGCACCATACATTTCTTCAGAACCAGCCTGGTCCCAAACCCAATCATTGCGACTCCCATGGTTTCTGAAGTGTAGGGCTCCTGTGCATTGCGCATGGTGGATGTTGTAAATGTCGCTTTCTTGGAACGCCACAACCGGTATTTTGAGTTGTGTTAGTAGTTCAACCGGGAGTAATTGAAGTATAGCATCATCTGTAGGAAGCTGGCGCTCTGTAGGCAGGTTATGCCGGCTGTATCGGATCAATTTGCGATATATAATCTCGAGTGGGACCCCCGACACGTTACTAAAATCCAAGACGTCGGACACGTCGTCTCGACCCCCTTTCAGGAGCCTCCTACGAAAGACCAGCACGGTTGCGGCACTCGTTGTAGTCACTAAATGTTGGAGGACATCGGCAAAGAGATCGGCGCCGCGGTGTCGAAGAGGTTTGAGGCTCAATAACCTCAATCGGATGGTCTGCTGATGACTGTAGCTGTGCACGATATGGCACGCGGCATCATTTTTATTCGATCGTCGCCATCCGTCCTTGATTTTTGCCTTCCGCGCGAGCACTCCAAACTCTGTGGAATACCTTGGTATATTGCCAAACTGGCGTATATGATCGCTAAAATGACTTAGTAGATCTACCTTGATAAAGTTGAAATGCGAATCGCGATAGATCAAGTCCATAGGTCGCTGGTGCTTTTCTTCACCATCATCGTCACGGATCTGGTGCCATTTAGAGGGAGCCACGGCCAGGCTAATCTGTGTTCTCTGATGTTGTATCTCCTTCTGTTGCTCGTCAACCTCCGCCAGTGTACGCTTAGTTACTTGAACCTCCAAGAAGATACCTTTCATTCGAAATTGGTTCAGATAATGTTCCATATAAGCAATGGTGTCAGAAGTGTGGCTTTGGTACATCAGCAAAATGTAGAAACCAGTCCTGGTCCACCATGGGGGGTTATGGTCCCCCTGGTCCTCCTGGTCCACCCTGATCCACCCTGGTCCACATTTTCGGGAAAATTTCAAAAAGTCTGGATCAGACTGGATCGGAGTGGACCAGGTGGACCATGGGGACCACAACCCCCCTTGGTGGACCAGGAGCGTTCAGGACCACCTTGGACCACGCTCCGACATTTTCCTGATGCTATTGTTCCATCATACTGAAGTCGACGAGCCCTCTGACATATCCGAGAGCATGGTTGAAAGGTTTCACTTGCGAACTCGGTGGCTGGGGCACTGCCACCACTAGAACTCCATAATCCAGCACCCCAGATTCCTCATCCCATTCCCTTGCCCCTCTGCAACCTCGAGGTAGACTTTTTTGGGTACCAAAAACCCAGGGAACGGCGGTAATGCTTTCCAAACGTCGTCCAGAGCTCGCAGTCGCCTGTGTTTCTTGAGAAAGACTTGGACCTAGTCCATCATGTGCTTAAATAATTGGCGATAAACTGTGTGGAGAATGTCTGGTGTGTGCAAGTCAGGCGCTGAGACCCGGTGAAGTCCATGGAAACCATTTTGGCCCAAATTGATACCAAGGCCGCCGAACTTGATGTGGGTGCCGTCTGGCTCTGAGGCTCGGAACCGGTTTTCATTCCCATATCCATTAGGAAAATGTCGGAGCGTGGTCCAAGGTGGTCCTGAACGCTCCTGGTCCATCAAGGGGGGTTGTGGTCCCCATGGTCCACCTGATTCACTCTGATCCATTGTGATCCACACTTGTTCAAATTTTACCAAAAATGTGGACCAGGGTGGATCAGGGTGGACCAGGAGGACCAGGGGGACCATAATCCCCCTTGGTGGACCAGGAGTGGTTTTTACATTGGGCTGATGTCGTTCGTATCTGACGTAATCTCCAGCTCGCTAGTTCTTGGTGTTGGTTCCTAATTCCCCAGCTGGCACTTGATATATAGGACAGGCGTTGCATTTTAACTCGTGCAGTGTTACATTTTCCATATGGTCTGTAATCCATGCTGACACGATTGGGAAGCACCTCCGAACCTTCCCGTAAGCACAATCAATTGGGACGCCATCAAGGGCAGTGTGCTGCAGGGGTGCAAAAATGAATTCGAATACGTCTTGCAGTAGGTCGGCGTTCACTTGTCTCTGGTATTGATCTGCTTTGGTGAACTTGGAGAGTTTGGGGGGGGACAGGCAATAGTGAGAGAAGCAGAACAGCCATTGATCAAGGGCTTTTGCGCCTTGCTGACGGAAGATGTCTGAGTGTAATAGAGACAGGCCACGCTTTGTTCTCACAGGAGATGTTGCTGAGATGGGTCTGATCGGACGTTGCAATAATGGGAACTACAGTCGTACCAGGTGGAAGTGTCCTCTATAATTAGTCAGCTAACAGTACCGTAAAGCATGTTAGGGTGGTGTACTTGAACATCCCTCCACTAGTCCACGGTGTGCATTTCTGCATAGATCCTTTTACCATTCGGATTGAATTCACCCCGCGGCGCGTAGACCAAGTTATCCAGGTATGCGATCTGGTGAAGGAGATATATGACACAATCCAGGATGTTACGATAAAAGAATGGCAGAGTTCTCTAGCTATCCACAACTTGTTCTTCCAACCATTGCAGATACAAACTGTGGTGGTCCAACGACCGGGGCTGGTTCTCGAGCGTATGCATAGAGCTATTGCCAACTAACGCAGAACTACCGAGGCCACTCGGGAAGTATTTATTCATTCGTAATTTAGGTACTTTACTCTGAATGAAGCAAGATGCCAGTTCAGAACCCTGCGCACAACTGAATGGTGTCCACAGATCCTCGCAGAGATTGCTGTTTTCTAGCCCAAATCCGTCGACGTCTCCAATTGCTTCTCCGGCACGTCAACAATGCTCCTGTCTGCAGGGTAACGAAGACGTAGAGTTGTCGGGGATCTCAGTATCGGACTCGTAAGCAGTAAATGCGTCGAGGGCGTGCCCGGTGGGATCCGGATCGGATTCATAGTCGGAATACTGGCGCGGGCTCGGCTCTGGATGGTGCAATATGCTTCTTGCCATCTCATTGATAATATCTATGGATGATGAATATTCTACGGTGGACGCGAGAAGAATATCCAGATTTGCGTGCACTGTTCATGGGTGTTTCTCATATCCGCCTGACAGGATGTATTTTCGTTGGCAGAAGGGACATTTGCTAGGCAAGGTGGGAGGAGGCTCAGTTTATATCTTGAGTTATGTGTAGATTGGAGGGTACTTGTACCGCTGGGTTTAGTCTTCAGCCCAATGCGTGTGGTTCACACGCAAGGTCAAAGAGCTCTGATGCTGCGAAGAGGAACTAGTTATTCATGGGGTTTAGCGCAGACGTCACGTGGCGTGGGCAATAGTTTGTTACAAGACCAGAGCTGTTCCAGAGCAAATGCGCGTATCATCCGTTATTCGGGTTGAATCGGATAATTGCAGAGTCCTGTCTTTGACCGTCAGGTTTTACCTATTTTTAGCCAATCTTGAAAACATAGCCTGATTCCTTCAAACTCCCTAGAATGTCTGGAAGTTGTATATATAAAGTAGATAGAGCGCCATAGAATGGACTTCATACCAAAAACCCTCTCATGTTCAGAACGTTCGCAACTGCCACCATATTCAGCCCCCTAGTTCCAATACTCTCATCTAGATACATCAAAAATCAACCAATATGGCCTACAATATCATCCATGTACGATACCTTCACATGCATGATCCAGGAGCACAGCAGGCTCCGGCAGGGGAGAGGTACCAACTTTGGCTTAATTCTTTTCTAGAGGCGATCAGCACAAGACGCCCGAATCCTGGGGGTTGGTCAATAACTCACTATAAGATAGACACGGGCTTCTCAGCTAATAAGGCAGCCGCGGTGGTGTATAAAGAATGGCGGCGTCTTGTGAAAGCTCAGCTGGTGGCAAGAAACTTTGTGCCATTGGCTAATTTTGCTATCGGAGAATGCCAGCAAATCGTCGCAGAAATGAGGAGATTGCGCCCTGTATGCAATCAGCTCGCCACAGAATCAGCTGTGAATAACGTGGCGCGTAGGTGGGAGGCTGATGAGGCAATCGTTCATCTTGTTAAGAACTGTATTATTAAGTTGACAACTACCATGAGCAAGCAGCTTCTGGTTGTGGCTAAGGGCCAGCCAGCAGCTGCACTGGGCGAGCCAGGAGTCCCCACTGTGCAGGTGATTATTCCCCCTCTGCTACCATCTCTGGGCGCCCCAATTTAATGGGGTCCTGTTACACCTGATCTGAATGCAGCTCCCGTTCCCCAAAAGGCTCTCCTGGCGATTAAACAATTGCAAGCGCAAGGGCAAGTGGTTCCAGGTGCCCGTCCGCTGCAAGCACCAGTCGGTCCTAGTCTCGTTCCAGCTCAAACTCAATCGCAAACGGAAGGACAAGTCGTTCCTATTGTTCCGGCCCCAGGACAAGTCGCTCCAGGTGTCCTTCCAGCTCAACCTCAACCTCTAGCGCAAGGACAAGTCGTTTCTGGTGTCGTTCTGGTGCCAGGACATGTCGGTCAAGGTGTCGTTCCGGGCAAACCACAACCGCAAGTGCAATAACAAGTCGTTCCTGTCCTACCGGTGCCAGGACACCTCGCTCCAGGTGTAGCTCCAGGTCAACTTCAACTGCAAGCGCAGGATCTACTCGTTCCTGGTGTTGTTCGGGTGCTCGGGACAAGTCGATCCTGGTGTTGTTCCGGGGCATCCTCAACCGCAAGTGCTAGGACAAGTCGTTCTTGTCGTTCCGGCGCAAGGATAAGTCACTCCAAGTGTTGTACTGGGTCAACCTCAACCACCGATTAAACAACCGCAAGCGCCAAGACAAGTCAGTCACACTGCTCACCCGATGCAAGAACTAGGAATACCTGCCTCACAAAACGCTCCCCCAGTGGCTGGGTCGCCGCAAGCACCAATCCTACTCGATACCCCAGCCAGCAGGGCAGACAGCAGCTCAGGCAGCAGCCAAGCAAACAGTTCAGCAAACAGTCCAGCAAACAGTCCAGCAAACAGTCCCGCAAACACTCCCGCAAACAGCCCAGCAAACAGCCCACCTAACAGCCCACCTAACAGCCCACCTAACAGCCCACCTGACAGCCTTACGCCAGCACCGATCATACCTTATCTCCTGCTAAATCGCCAGGCTCCAACAGGTGAGTCCTTTTCAAAATAATCCACGTGTTTGGGTTTTTCGCTTACTAACTAAGAAGTTGTAGATTGAAGCGCTCTACTTGGTCATCCACGTGCAGTGCGTATTATTTGGATCCACCAGGCAGCTGAGAGCCCCGCGGCCTACCCTAATTATCGCCGGGTCAATTGGCGCCCTGGCAATGGGGTACAGTTTGCTGAGTTGGATTCCAATGACATCTGTGGACTGTCAGCGATGATTACGAGATCCATACTGCATGAGACGATTTGGTAGGTACTTGGTACTACCGGCGAAGGATGCTGACTCCTACGAGACTCTCCCAACACGCTACTCTCATGGATAAATTATGCCAGTGTCTTGATCGATCACGATGAAGCGGTAAGGGCCTGGCTGCTGTCGAATCCAGTTCGTGAAGACCTGCTTGATCTCTTAATCTATTGACATGGTCCGAAAAACATAAATAGGGAACCCACACCAGCGTTGAGGGGGCACAACTATCTTGTACGAAGCGCTGTGACCAATTGGGCGAATGAACTGACAGCACCAGACCAATTGGGTGCAGCCTCATTGGATCCGGAGCCCCGATGGCCAGAGCCCAGAGCTAATCCCGGGCCGGCTAATGCAGTAAGGGAACCCCCAGGGGGAGATAACTCTGACGCTTTACTTGTACCATTATCTGGCACGTCTTGAGATGTCTCCGGTACTGGGGATGGAGATAAGGGCAGCGTTGGGATGTCGTCATCCACCGGTGCAGAGAGAAGGGAATCCCCTGCGTAACGTGTACCACTCGCTCTCAAATTGTCAAGCCGGTTGAATATACAACAGTCTGCGGAACTGGGACGGTGTCCTGGGTGAGGCCACAAGACACGGAAGTGCAGGGTTCAGTTCGATGACCATAATTGTGATAAGCGTAAGTCCAAGGGATTTCGTTTGGCTGGCATGGCTAGGGAACTTTTGGAAAGCGAGTAGGTACGGAGGCGCAGTGCTTCCTTCGATGATGAGGATTGTCATGAGCATAAGCCCAAGAGATACTGTTTGAGCATCAGAGAGTTTGAGTTGACAGCGCATCTATCGATCGCTGAGTCTATCTAGACGTATAGTGTCTTAGTGATATTGTTTAGCATTAGAGTCCTTAGGGGTTTCGAATATAGTACTTATAGCATGCTTGCCCGCTTGCCTGCCTGCCTGCCTGCCTGTTATGGGGGTAGTAATATTCTAAGAACAAGCCAATACACTAGGCCCGGTTGTTGGTAATTCGGAGAATACGTCTAGGGAGACAAAGGCCAAGGTAGAATGTTAAAGTAGGTAAAACGATAAATGTTTGTTAACGTGTATATATTGTTACGGTCTCTTCTCCGTTGCTTGATGATCGGTAATAGCTACCAAGACACCTCAATATTTTATTCCGCCTCTGGGTGTGCTCGGGCTACGGAATCTCTTCCGACATCAGCAAAAATAATACTCTGCGCCAGGGGCGTCCCATTCGTCTGGCGCACCTAGGGGACATAACCTGAACCGCGAATCAGGATGCAACGTCGATCTCAAGTTGCGTTCTGATTTTGCTTGACCAGATGTGCTGCGCACTGACGCTAGCCTGACACGGACTCTACGTTCTCTGCGCCCTGACTGCGACTGGTCCTCTGATCTTCCGTCCTAAACACCTCTGATTCTCGGTTGCTGCACCAGGGCAATGCCTGATGATCCGCTACTCCATTCTGATCACCACTGATCCTGGCGTCATCTGTCCTGACGTCCCATCATTATCTTCCACGCCTGGGCTTTGCTGGTACTGACGCCTCACATCAGGATCCCATGATCCTGTTACAATCCTCTTCTCCCCGGGTGATACTTGCAGCAGGTAACCAATAGTCTCCTAACGATCACTTCTTCTTTGCCCAATAGCTGTTGCGATAGCTAAGTCCGTTGACTCCTATCTAGCAACGTCGATCGCTAGGCTCATATAAGACAGTCGTGTCTTGGTTCCCAGAAGCGTGGTAGATAAAGATCTTTGTATTG